>JAABUP010000443.1_pt1 | contig 91938 bp, 114 predicted proteins | sample 5559201 | NCBI WGS metagenome assembly JAABUP01 (sample SAMN10711887, study PRJNA513373) | rock metagenome | isolation source: Antarctica rocks | place: Antarctica | reverse complement strand
GAAGTCTGACAGCACTGCCCAGATGCGGTTCCACACCAGCCTGAAGCACAGATAAGATGAGTGTGAGACCATGCCCCAAAACAGCGCATGACACACACTAGTTCGTGACGCATTAATGTGTAATAAAACATGATGCAACACCTGCATGACAAGTACAGTTCATTGTGTGCACCGGTCTGCAGGCCAGGCCTGTTGTGAGGTGAACATCAACATGACTTTCAGGGATGCATATACAGGACAGGGCTCGCCTGATGCGGCTCATGTTGAAATGGGCAATTTCCACAATCTTGGTGAGGCCATAGACCCGGGGAGCATGTGCGGGGTCCAGCTCTTCCTGAGCGATGGCGCACAGGGCCCTCACAAACTCCACAATGGCCTCACTGTCCAGCTTGTCACTACAAACATACAGCACGTCAGAAGCAGTGGCTGCAATGGCACACAATGAAATCACTATGGAGCACAGCAAACACTCAAGCATACATGATGACACATGCATGTGACATGGTCAGACATATAACATCATTTCTGAGAATAGTCATTCGCAATGACCAGGTAGTCCTAGCAGATGTCCAAAGTGCTGGCTCCACTCCTGCACCAGGTGACTACTGATAACAGCTCGCTCAGTGCCACGTTTGAACACAACTGGTTACCAGTCACGTACCTTCTGACAAACATTCGGTTCAGCTCTTGCTGGTCAATCTCTGCCAGGACTGCATCAGGGGGTGCAGCAAGCTCTGCTGCATCCTTGCCCTTGCCTCGGCCCCCAGTATGGTGCAAGGGTGCATCATGAATGGACGTGAAGCTGTCAGCCACACGACCATTTGCACCTGCAAACAAATAAAAAGGCTACTACTTAGCACTGAGCGACGTGGTCATATGCACTGCCTTGCTGGAAGGCAAATAGCATAAAGCAGGGTGAGATGCAGTACATCCTGCTTGCTATGAACACTGCATAGGGGCTCACGGCAAGATGCATGCAGTCAGCTTTGGTTGAGCACACGGCACAAGTTTGACAGACAGACGCCATGTGAATACCTCCAAAGTGTCGAGAAGGTGCAGGTGTTCTCATCAGGAGTCTGTCACGCAGCTTCATGAGTGGGTTGCTGGCTGGTGACTCGGGTGGGGGAGGAGAGAATAACAGCGCGTCTGTGGGCCCTCCAGAGTGCAGCTGCTGCAGCAGCTCCCATCGAGACACACAGCGTAGAACCTCACTCCACACATTCTGCAGAATCATGGTAGCTGCTCACATTTAGATCAAGTGTGTTTGCAATTTGGCAGTGTGCCAAGAACACATGTCAATCTTCTCTAGAATCAGAAGAGTTTCAGGGCAAGCCAGCAAGTTGCAATGAGGACGACAAACAATGTCAGAGGCCATGCGTAGAGATAGCTCTCTGCGCCGTACATTGAGATGCAGAGGATGCAGCCATCAGCAAGACAGAGCAAGACTTTCTCACGTAGCCACTGGTCACATCAACCTATAAAAGGTGTTCAAATTATGAGATCAATTTTTCGTGGATGCGCATTATACCCCGATGAAAACAAGGCAGCTGCCTGTCATCTGGCGGTGAATGTGACTCCAGTCAAACTTGCCTCCTGTCAACTGCTGCCCCAGCCCAAATTGCATCAGCACCTGCAACAACGCCTTCAGCACCTCCAAAACATGCCTAGCGTGTCTGCTGAATCAGAATCAGCAAGCACAGACAGGGCAAGCAGGCGGCACGGATAACAACAGAGTGTGGCAAGGAATGAAGGGCTGCTGTGTGTCACTTGTGTATAAAAGCAGAGGCGCTTGGCTGCAGGCGGAGACAGCATCAAATGTTGGGGAAGGCAGGCGGACAGTCACAGCAGCACAGGGGCATGTACCTTCATGAACAAGGCACGCTGTGCGTTGCTAAAGCCCAGGACCCTGTAGTTGGAGTTCAACCCACTTGTGAAAGGGTGCCTGCCCGCCAGGCTGGCCTGCCGCTCCTGTGCCACTGCCTGAACCTCTTTTGACTCTGCCTCTGTCAGGGTGTAGTTATCACTCTTGAGCTTCTGCAGCATACGCGCCATACTCAGGGAGATGTCTCTGCTTTACTACTGCCACAGCCAAGCATGCAATGCAGTACAGCAACTCAGCTGATTCCACCTGTCCAGCTTCTGGACTGAACAATGCTATGCAAAGTGACAAGTGGCAACACATCATCAGAGGTGAAATATGGATTTCCATCTTGCTACATGAAAATTGTGCTGCATAGCCTGCTTGGCCAGTTTGAGTTTGAGACAAACAGCCGCTCTGACCTTCAACGCAGGCTTGTCAATGCCTGCTTCATCGCCAGACTCCTGGTCAGAGTCTTCACTCTGAGCAGAGTAGTCACTCATGTCATCTCTGCCCTTGGCATTCTTCTCATCATAGTTCACCTGCAACACACCTCAGTAAATTAGAGCAGAGATTTAGCAACAGACTGCACAACAGAGAGGCTCAACTGCAGACGCAGCTCATCTTCTTCACCTAGTATAATCAATATATGTAGCAACAAAATATTCTGGGTGCATCCTGCAGCAGGCATAACTCAAAAGCTGAGTGAGAGGTGCACACATGGCTGTGAGCAGCATGCCTATCGCTAAAAGGTGGGATGTTCACGTAGATTTCTGGCTGGTTCCAAGACAGGTGGTAGCTGACCTTGCGTCTTTCACGCTTGCCCTTGCCAAGGTACCTCCAGGAGCAGGGGTGATCACAACTCCCCCAGTTGGTCGTGTGATGACTGTCTGCTGGCCAAGCATGACAGGACCAGATGAGCTTGACAGCAGCTTGGTGGAAGGGGCACTGAGGGTGACCCTGGTCTGGGGCTGTGCTGGGGCCGGGGCAGTTTGATGCGTCTGCTTGAGGGCAGTGCATAATGTGGAAGTGCGGCCCATCAGCCAATTGGTCATCTTGTTGAGCGCAACACGGTCTGACTGGGCAGAGCGGCTAGCATTGGCAGCAGCAACAGCAAGCGTGCTTGTCCTGCCTGCCTGCCCAGCAGGCACACCAGCAGCTAAGGTTCCGTTTTGGTACTTGGCTCGGCATGCTGAACAGCCCTTGATGGCCCAGCGGCATTTGGGGCAGCCTAAGCCAACCTGTGGCTTTGCTTGATGGCTGCTGCCTGCTTCAGCAGTGCTGGTCACTGTGGCAGTGCCTACAGCGCCGGCTTGAGCAGCTTCCGGCTGCGCCGCAGCAGTGCCAGCAGCATTCGTTCCAGCTGTTGGCTGTGCTGACTGCTGAGCCATGCTGACGCGACTCTCATGTGCAGACTGCGCTACAGCAGCTGGGGCAGACAGTGGTGCAGAATCAGAGGCAGGCATGACATCCTCAAGCTTAGCAGAAGGCTCAGCATGCAAATTGACTTCTGCCTTGGGTGCTTCCTCCTTCACAGCAGGCGCATTGTCCAGCTCAGATTTGGGCTCGGTTGCAGAGCCAGATGCTGACTCAAGCTTGACCCCCAACACCTGCGCTGCTAAGGCTTGCTGCGGCTGGCTGTCATTGCCAGCAGTCTTGGAGTCCACAGAAGCTGTAAGCAGCTTGGAATTTGTGTCCACAACTCTGGGCGTTGTCTCTTCTGTAGAGGGAAGCTGTGATTGCTGCTTGCCATCAGCATTGCTGTCGCCCTTCATTACCTTGTCAGCAGACTTGGACCTGGGCTCCTGGTCTTTTAGCAGATCCTCACTTGCAACCTGCATTGCCCATCCCTCCTTCCCAGCTGCTGCTGCTGATGTCGAGGCAGGCTCTGCTTGGCTGGATGCTTTGAGGGCTTCAGCAGAGATTGCCTGACTGCCTGCTGCAGCCGTGCCTTGATCAGCAGCAGCGTCAGCGGTCAAATCAATGGCTTGCTGATGGCCAGCTGGCAGTGCCTTTTCATTTTCAGCTGGCAAAGAAGCAGGTGTGGCGGCAGGACCTTCAGCAAGACCTTGAGCTGGGGTAGTAGCAATGGAGTGGTTGTTAGTGCCTGCTGCTTGAGGTGGTGGCTGCACAGGAGGCATGTACAGCTCCTGTCTGAGGACGGGCTCAATGCCTAGCAAGCTGTCCTTCAGTATGACTTGCCACTGAGCCCAGCCATGCTTCAACACTCCATACAGCAGCTTCTTGTCATGCTCAGCTTGCCAGAACTGCACACATGAACCACCAGTGAGCTAGACAGCATTAGAGAGGCATTCGTGACCATTGGTCCTTGATGTGCATGGCTGATGACAGGCACTGTTCAAAGCGACCGTGTTAGATAATGTGACACTCACAGTAGCCAGAGGGAGGACAGTGCTGCAACTAACTTTGAATGCTGAGTTTTTCATGCTAAATGTACCTTGAAGGGGCGCAGGGTGGGGGCATGCAATGGCCCCAGGCTGAAAGCAGGGTCAGGGTCTGCCATCTGTTTCAGAAGTGTGTGCCGTATCAAGTGCAGGGTCCCTAAACGGTCCAGCACCTGCACAGTCAGCTCAGATCAATGTCACGCTGCACCACACACTCAGCTCTCGATGCTATACTCCTGAAGTGCAATTCAATGACAGGTTTCTGGGAGAGATGCTGAGCTGCAGAGGAATGCCCTGACAACTAATTCATCAACTCTGTCTCTGCAGTCATGAACTCCAGTTCAAGGGCATGCTTGATTGGCAGACCGACTAGCTTTGCTCATAGGCTCAATGAACACACTATTGGGTAGACTTTGCTTGCATGACCAAATCATCAGACGGCTTGGTGTGCATGCTACCTTGTTGAGCTCGTAGCTCTGCAGGATCTCCTTCTTCAAGATGCCATCTGCAAAGTGGGGCTTGCCATTGGCTGCCTCTGATAGCTGAGCCATGACCAGGCTTGAACTGTTAGTTTTGTCATGGAGTAGTCACAAATAGTCTGCTGGAGCTTCCAATCTGGCAGCGAGTTGTAGTCAAATGGCCCAGCATATGCTGATGCAAAGGGGTTCTGATAGTAGCCTTGACTGTGAAACAGAACCACTCAGCATGTATATAGGCTGCTGCATCTACCCAGAGCAATCATGCTGGGGAAAACAAGCAAGGTAAGCAACGCAAAGAATGATGTGCCCAGCCTGATCGTTTTCAAGCTATGCCGTTGGAGTCTGCTGCAGGCGCAGATGCAGTGGTTGGTGAAGACACCAAGATACCTGTGGGGGCATTGGGCCCTGAGCAGCAGGGTCCATGTCGTCATCATCACCATCTGCCTGTTTCTTCCTGGCACCTGCTGCTTTGCTGGCAGCTTCTCTACGATGATTGATGCTTTGCACAGGGCCAGACAAGATGCCATGAGAGATGAGGCGTTGAACACAGTCCAGCGCAGCATCTACCAGCTGTGTCTTGCGCGTCTCGACTGATACACGCAGCACGTCCAACAGCTCTGCAGATGCACACTGGGATGTGGCACTCTAGGTTGCCAGACAGCATGGAAAAAACGGTGCTGCGCAAACATGGGAAATGATGCTGCGCAGGCATGCAACAAAGGATAAAGCCTGTGCTGAGCATCAGAGACCCCAGACAGCGTTTTGCAAACTAGCAAATTTCAACTGTAGCATGTCTGCTGTCCTCAGAACACAGGGTTGCACTGCCGACAGCAAATTATGTAGCCCAGAACGCATGGGTCCCCCAACAAACGATTTTCACTGTTGTATCCAATCACCAGGGAAGCAAGGCAGCTTGATGTGGCAGCAAAAGGGTATAAACGGGTGTACACAAACAAACAGCAGCACTAGCATCCTTGCAACTGCAAGGTCTTGCCTTGGGCTGACTCTGGTTTCAGACCCCGGCTTTCTGACTGGGCAGAAGACGGGAACGATGAGGTGCTTGAGGCAGCAGCAGCAGCAGCATTGGAAGCAGGCACAGGCTCTGCTTGCATTTTGAGCTGAACATGCCCTTGATCATCGACGACCAAGGCCACATGCACATGTCCGTCCCATGCATTGGCAGCCGGCCCCACAGCAAACTGTGCTGCAGCGTTGGCAGATACAGACCTTGCTGATTGCGGCTCCAGAACACTGCCAAGGCGGCTTGAAAGATCCTGTATGCAGTACATGAGCTGTTTCAATCACCAAACACATATCAGTCTTCTGTAATTGCTTGTCTGTGTTGCTGCTGCTGCACAGTGTTTTGATGAACAACTACAGCAAGGCCAAGTTGCTGACCTTGGCATCGGTTTTGAGCTTGCTGTACTTCCTGCCAGAGGCACCATCTACAATTTTGTCCAGACAAGGACCAATCAACTGCTGCGGAGTCAGTGCCATAGCAGCAGTTTCAGGTCACTTCTGGATGTACAATGCAAAAATCTTCTCAAAGTCTGCCTGCAACACATTCAGCGCTGCTAGATGCATGTAGCCTGGTACCTTGACATATCTTGCGGCGTCTATGAGCAACAAATACCACAAGCAGTTCCTCAAAGTTTAGGAAACTAGCACTCAGTCCAAGGGGATGATGCGAGTGACCTTCGGACAAGCAGACTGCCATTCTCTGCAGGCAGGCTTATGTTGGGATGCGCTGACCAACATATCTGAGCATGCTCTGCTAGACTCAGCAAATGCCAGAAGACACTTCTCTGCCTCAACACTTGCCAGGGACACACAATACCACTAATCAGAGCAACAGCCGCCTGCTTGCCAAATATTGCAGAAGGACTACTTCACCTCAGAGCTCGAGCCAAATAAAAATTCACTATCGCCAGTCCTTTGCGCAAGCTCACATAAGGCAATAAACTAGCAATTTTGTTTTGAACACGCTGTATGACAGTGAGATTGCCAGCCTGACAACAGCGAACTCTGCAGATGCGCAATTGCACTGAGCTCAGCCTTTGGCGTAAGTGAGTCACAAGCAGGTCACGAAGTTGCATTTAGTGTCCACTCAACGCCTGGGCACACACCATCAGACGGCGCCAACATGTCCAGGTAAAATATGCATGCTTTGGGTGTGACACCATGACATAATCCTCTTTTGAAGCTGCATATGACCCACAAGGCCAACAGTAGGCCAAGGTATATCCTATTCAGTATGACGCAATGCTGAGCACCCTTGCTTCCAGCCTTCAGACAAGAGTTATCTTTGTGTCCTTGGTGGAAGGAATCTGATTCATGGCCAGCAAGTCTTTGCCCTACAAAATAGATGATCACATGATTAGGTCCAATTCTGATGGTTCATTAAAACTGTATAGACTGAAGCAGACAATGCTCATGGTTCTTGCAATTGAAGTGCAGTTCATTGCCTGCATGGTTGACTGCAATGGCTCTGAGCACAAATGGCAGACTCAAAATACCTGATATGCCTCTGTGAATCCTGCATCACAGTTCCTCAGGACTTCCCTCAATACTTCATTCATGCACGCCTGCTGGTCTTCAGGGCTTGGATCAGGTGTAGCAATTAGCATCTACGCAGTGCACATGTGTCTGTCAGATTCAAGGACATAAAAGCAGCACTGATGGTTCTATGCATTAGTACGCACACTTAGGCAGACCGCTTTGCCTCGCTTGGAACCTGAGCCAAACACAGCAACATGACATCATAAAGGTCAAGATATGCAAGAGAGTGGGATGCACTGTCAGGCCAGGTGCTGAGATGCACTGTCAGATGCTGGGCAGAGGAAGCATCATTTTGTACATCAAGCACACACGTTACTAAGAAGGGTTGTGGGTCAGAGAACCACCTGAGCCATGTGCCGTTCCCTCAGTGCAGTGAAGCGGGGCTTGTGAGTCTCAATGAAAAGGTCTTTGACATGGCATCCTGCACAATTTCTATACACCATGATATTGTGCTGCTGTGTGTCATCCAGGCAGACTGGCCTGAAGCTGCGCTTGTTTGTCTTATCACGCGCTGGCCTCTCCTTACCACAGCTTGGACACACTCGCTTCACAACCTGGATCATGCATATGTACACAAATCAGGACCTGGTCAGCTATGTGTACGTATACTGGGAGCCAGACTTTGCCCTTGAGGCATGACCATCAACTTGGGCCATGGTTTCAGAGTACATGTCACACATGTTGCACAACATGCCAAACAGTCAGCCATCTTGCAACTTAACAGCAAACACTAGCTGACTACTTGGCAAATGACTGTTCAGAGCTGCACAAGAAGTACAGGATGTCACTAGCACCCACACCTCATATGTGACAACATCTCTGCTTGAACTTGTGCCCGCCCTCTCTCGGCAGGGCTTCTTCTGGCCACCATACGAGTCATCACCTTGTTGCTGATCCAAGAGATGCTTTTTGGCTGGCTTTGTGCCTCTTGCGCTGTCCTGCTGAACATGGTCTCTGGCTGCAACTGCTGCAATGCTGGGCATGGCGTCATCCCTGGATGCCAAGGCACCTTCTGCACTGTTGGTCAAGAAGACTGCATTCAGGGCGCTGTTCCCCATGACATGCTGTGCATCAGCCGCATTGCCCTTCACGTCACATGATGACAACATTGCTTTGCCATGATCTGCATTGCCTCCCTGGCTAAGGGCCGCTGCACTTGCTTCTGAATCTGCATGTCTGGCCTGCATGCCACCTGAGCTGATTGAGCCTGTCAGGCTTGCTGACACTCCGTCGCCTGGAAGAGATTGCTGTGTCCGCTTACCAGCAGCTGCATTTGGCGGCAAAGTCACACAGCGCTTGATAGTCTCAATGGCTGCAGCCTCCCCTTTGCTTCCTGTCTTGCCCAACCCTGATGCCCGTGGTGCTGCCACTCTGACTTGGCCTTCTGCATTACATGCATGTCATGATGTGAATTGACGGTATACACACCGCATTGTGTGCATGTGCAAGGCATCTAACGTCAAAGTAAGAACGGCGGGACGTTTGTGCTCCGGCAGCAACTGCAGCTTGATGGCAGTTGCAGGCACCATGTCTGTGTGTACACATAGTATGCACTAGCGCAGCACTGGCATTGCATGCATCTAGCGGACACTTGACAGGGAGAGACAAAGCTTTTGTGCAGTTCATCTGCATATACAGGCACACTGTGACTGCATGCAGCAAAGCCCATTGTGCCGTTGCATGGTTGCACTTTAGCATGCAGCGCTTGTCCCACACATGCTCACTTTCATCACAAAAGATAGCACGCACACCAATGCCCGCAAATGTTATTGTGCAGGCTGTCAGTCCTTGATGTTCTTGAGAAGACACATTGGGGCAGCATTGTTTGACACTCTGATCAAGGATGCCACTGGCTTAGCTGCAGGTCTACTGCATACATGCATGTGTAGCTACAGAAACACAGGCATGAATGATCTGTGACAGTTTGTTCTTGCCTGGACCCATATGGAAAGCTTGAGTGGCAACATGCCCAGAAGAAGGGCTGGCAAGGAACTGTGCAATACAGTCCTGCAAGAATCAGAGCACTTGTCTTAGCATTGCTATGCCCACCACCATGGCTTTTCAAGCTGCTTGTTTTTAGGCATCATGAGCATGCACAGGGATGATAACATTATGACATACGGAGTTTTGAACCAATGACATACATTACACGCCTTCTTTGGTAGCTCTAGAGATCTTGTAGCTATTTGGGGTGTCCTTAGACTGTACACAGTATCTGCCTTGAATGGAAAGCCTCCAAAAAATGCAAGTGACCTACAAACCTCTGATTCTATGTCAGAGTATGTGAACTGTGCCAGGGCAACAGAAAATGTTGCGGGTATTCAGCTTTATACAGCCAGCTGCCAGCACATGACATGGTGAGGGTGTTCAGATTTGTACGGCCAGCTGCCAGCAGCATCTTTGCACTTCAATCTTCTTAACGGACAGGCAAACAAGACAATGTACCTTGATGAGAGGTTTGTAAATGCGCACATCCTCCCCAAGCTCTGCAACAAGCCTGTTAATAATCTGGCGTTGAGTTGTGAGACCCACATCATCTGCTGCCAAAATTTGCATAAGGCGCTCAACCACCTCTACAGCCTTGCTGTCAGACCCCTTGAGCTTGCAGGGAATGCCAGACAAAAGAGTGCTGCATTCACTTGGACCAGGACTTGGACCAGGACTTGGATCTCCCCTAGCACTGGAAGCTGACTGCTGTCTCCCCAACTTGGTCAGGGTACCATCTGCTGCAGCTGGGGTATACGCAACAGCGCCGGCATCACGCTCAACCATAGCTGCAAAAGAGGTGGCTTCCCGAGCAGGATGCGCAGCGGTAAGCCCTTTTGCCTGCTTCTTGGCGGTGGGTTTGATGCGCACACCAGAACCTGCAAGATTTGATAAGTGAATAAAGTAGCCTGAGCATGCGCCGCTGTCACTAAGTCCTGTATTCAGGCAATGGCAGGCCTTTTCAGTGCTTGACCAGCCACTTCAACAACAAAGCTCAACGTGCTTTGACAGCTAAACCATGAGCATGGGTCATTGCATGCAGGGAAATGGGATTAGCAATCATCTGGTAGCCCTGATGAAGCGTCACAATGGTAGGTGTGGCAGAACAGGGCAAGCTGAGCACATACTTGTAGATGTACCGGCTGAACTGGGCTCATTGACACCCCACCGACGGCAGAAAAGTGCCAACATGCGCTCTTGCCTGTGCTGTACTTGCTCCTCAGTCCATGGACCGTCCTTGTAGGTGTAGTACAAGTCCCTGATAGTCCAGGATGCTGAGCCTTGGAACCTGCCAACTTTCTCCATCTTGTCTGCAAAGCTGCAATTCCCCAGGCTGCTGTTATCGCTGTCGTTGAGCATGGCCAGATTGCCCAGGCGATGCAGCCACTCAGCTTGCTTTTCATCCGTCCATGCAGCTGTTGTCTCCCAGTCACTACCAGCCTTTGACATGTTTCTGGGCAACACATGCTCAACGCTGATCTTGCCTGTCCACTTTGTGGCTCCGTTTTTGCCACGGTTTGTGCACTCATGCTCCAGCATGAGCAACAAAGCTCTTGCCAGCTTGTTGTTCTTCACTGAGTACTGATCTCTGTCTAGCTGTGTGGCCTTGCTGATGCCAATTGTCAGTGCCTGTATGCAGGGCAACGCTCAGATGAAGCCTGATAATATGGCTGAATGCCTTGCAACATTGCCATACTTCTGCCACAGGTTTCTTCAGTTGCAGCAGAGACCGTGTGTGAGCTCGCTAGCCAGCATTCAAGCTTGTGTATGCGCAGAACTCTCAATCAGCAATGTAAAGCATGATGACTACATTGCTTGCATTACCTTGACTGGCCTTGCTGGTCTTGGCCTGGCTGCTCCCAACAGTTGCTGTGAAATCAGATGCATCATCCTGATTGCTGCCGGCATCATCCTCATCTTCAAGGTCTGCATCAGTGCTCAACACACCTGCTGCCGCTGCCTCTGCAGCCACTTCTGCATCATGCTCAGCTTCTGCCTCAGCTGCTTGATCAGCTACTGCATCATCCACTTGCCCCATGACAATCTCTGCTTTAGCTTCCCTGACATCATCATCTTTGCTGTCGACATAAAGCTGCATGACGGCAAGACGCTGCACTGCGCTGTCAATGCCGAGGTTCTGCTTCTGTCGGGTAACAGACAAGACTGATGATAACCACGTCTCTTTGGCAGCCAAGTTCAAACTGCTCACAAGGGTATGCTCGTCTGTCAAGTGGCTCTCAAGCACCTTGATGAGCCAACCATATTGCTGCTTGCGCCACAAGATGTTTTGTCCCCTCTTGGTATTCAGCAAGGCCAGCAGCACCACAAAGTGTTCCAGGTTGAGCATGAAGTTTACTAAGGTTGGCAGCACTCCCTGCAGCAGGACAACAAGGCTGATACAAAACCCCAATGACAACACTGAGCAATACTGCAGTGAAATGTGAAGTGTACGTCACTCCAGCAGCCAGCCAAGTGCTCACACAACTTATCAGAATGCGTGCACCACATGCAGCTGAAGCAAACAAAGCCGTTACACAGCATACCTGCACATTCTTCTTGCGAGCGTCGTTAGCTTTGACCATTGCGATCAGTGCCACTGGTCGCCAATCAGGGTCATCTGGTGCTAACAGGCACTGAATGATCTGCTGAAAGTCATTGGTGTCTGCACTCTTCATACCATCCATGTCAGTCCGGCCAAAAGGCCTGCCTTTCAACGGTTAATCAAAGCATTGCAGTACTTCTCCAGCACTTCAGTAGCAAAGGTATTATCAAAGCAATCTAGGCCTTTTGCCTTGTGCTGCCCCTTGCCGTAGGTGTAATTGTGTGTCATGTAATCTAGGTGTGACGTCTTGAGTTGGCTGCAACTGGAATCATGCATAGCCTTCAGGTGAGCTAGCAAATCATCCATAGATGTGGCTGCAAACTCACTCAGTCCTTGTTTTACTGTCTGCAACAGAAAGAGCAACATAACAAGGTTAAGTCACCCATCAGTTGACGTGCACACACTTGTGAACAGCATATGCACACTGGTGGGTAGAAGCACAGAACCTGGACAGCAGCTTGTTGGCTTGCAGGTATGTAAGCATGCATGTGTGTTCCAACTTTAGCAGTACAGTGCAGATTAGTAACAAATGCCTAGCTTGACACAACTTGGCTTACTTTGCTAGCCAAAACTCTGCCCCAGAAGGTCTTGCCCCTCTGACCCCTCAAGGAGTGGCTTGTCTGTAGCAGGTTGACCTTGCAGTCATTCCAGATGTACAACAGCCGCCTCTGCTCACGAACTGCTTTCTTGCTGACCATGAGCACCTTCAGTATATCAGAAGGAGCCAAGGAAACACCTTGCAAGCAGCAAATGGATGTGTCAAGTTTCATGGTAACAATGTGCATCTTAGTCAGAACATGATGCAAGGCTGACAACAAGTTTGTGACAGTATGTGTATGTTAGAGTCAAAGACATGCATGCCACACATGTAACAGCAAGCCTGTTGTGCCAGGCTCACACCAAGTTTGCAGCACCTTTGGGAAATTTTGCCTGTTGTGTTGCAGTTCACAAAGCACTTCAGGGCTAGGCGCATGTTATACACCATAGTCACACTGATATGTACTCTGTCATCCAGGTGCTCCAGGAGCCGTGTCACTGCAGACGGACTCTTGCATTGCTTCACAATCTGATGCTTATAGATTGTGCTCCATCTCTCAGCATATCGGTCCTTCTTTTGCTGAGACATTTCATCTGTGTTCACAGCACAACTGCCAAAGGAGGTCAGCTTCCTCCAGGTTTGCTCCACGGTGCTCAAGTCCTCATCAGCACCACCCCCAAGAGCGTGATGAAGCTTCAAAACTCGATACTTGTCGTCACCAGCGACATTCACCAGCCGTTTGGTTTTGCTCTTGAGCAGCATTCCGCCCTGCTGTTTAACCGAACGCGCTTAGCGCAGCACGTGCAACTCGCGGCTGTACCTAACAGCGTGTAGCTAACAGTGTGTACCTAACAGCGTGTACCTAACAGTGTGTACCTAACAGCGTGTACCTAACAGCGTCTTCCGAGTCAGTCTGGTAATGCAAGCTCTGCAGTCATCATGTTTCACATTGCTATGAAAGTTTTGCACACACGCAAGCTTCGACGTTGGCTAGCGAGCTCGCACAAGGTCTCTGCTGCAAGCCTAGCGACATTGTAACGCACTCAGCCATATTGTTGGGGTTCATTTGAGCACACAGCCTTTGTATGCCACACAGGGCTCAGATCAGTCAGAATTGCAAATCTGCCAGTTCATTGCAGTCTCAGCACAACACACAGCTGCTGCAGCATTAGTCACAGCATCAGCCAGAAGTCCTGGCTTTGTTAGCGGCTGTGTTGCAACAAAGACTTCAAACAGGTGATGCAACCGCACTCAAATTGCGTGCAGCTTCGGCCAACATTGCGGATCATCTACAAATTCTTGGCAGTGCATTCAAAGCTCTGCAATCATAGCAGGACTATTCAGTGCCTCTGAAACACTTATGCAATGGGGTGTACAAACACTTGTGGAAACTTGTCGTAAACTGTCATGTGCTACAAGAAAAGCCTTTAGTCCAGGCAGAAAAATCCAAAGTCTGCAACTCACCATGAACCAAGCAAGGCAGCCCATGCAAGCAGACATAACATGCTGGTTATCGACAATGGTGATTTTGTAAGCTGTTGCCAGGCAGCAAGTGGTGCAGCATGCAAAGGCGGCAGGGCTATTCTGCTCTGTCAATGCGCACTCGCTTGCTGCTGGCATCTGCAGATGAGGGGTCAACAGGGTCTGGGGATTGATGACGTGGCGATGGCCTCTTTGAACCCATCATCACCTGCAGGCAGAAATGTCAAGCAAGTTACAACAAGCAAGCACACACATCTTGGTGCCTTTTGTGAGTGCTACATTTCATGTCTTTTCAAAAGCAAACCATCATGCAACATCCTCTGGGCAAGTGTCCCTCAAGATACATCATGGGGCATAACATCGTGTGAGGTTGTCCTATGGGCAAGTATCCTTCAAGATGCATAATGGGGCATAAGCTCACTTGAGGCTCTCCAGAGCTGTCAATGTCAGCCACAAGCCTGCCAAAGGGTGTGCTGGAGACTGGCTCTCCTGTAGCCCCAAGCTGCCCTGTGCCTTGCACCTCACCTGCTTTACGGCGGAAGACAGCAGCCTGCAGCGGCACCATCAAGCCGTTGAATCAGGTTTGTGCATGTAGTGCACAGCACCATGATGACATGCAGTGGACGGATCAGATGCAATGAGTGTGCAGCTATTGCCAGCATCTCTCTTGCGCTGAGTGCCTGGTCAGGACAGCTGCACCACAGCTGAGTGCCTGGCAGACTGGCTCAGAAGCAGGTGAGGAGTCAGCAGCAGTCTACCTGAGAGGCAAAGCCCAAGTCTTTTCCCTGCAAACCCAGTGTGGTCAGGCCATTGACTTCATGCATGGCCTTTCCAGCTCCCCAAAATTTGACAGTGTACCCGTGCTTCTCTGCCACCCCCTTGCTCCATTCCTCAAACTCCTGTCTGGTCCTGCACAACAGAGATACCTTGAATGGGCAACAATGTCATCAGAAGCATCAGCAAGGCTTGCATGACTTGGTTTTGGCCTGAGCAAGAGGGAGGCCACATCTGAGTCGCACGCACGCACGCACGCACGCACGCACGCACACACGATTGGCACAGCGCAGCAGCAACACATGGTCAACAGCGTAGCTGCTCAGACATACCATTCAAAGCGATGGTCTGTGTTGCGCAGCTTGTTGGGTAGAAGAGCATTTCCCAGCTGGTGAAGCACTGCGTTGTACTCTCTGTTGGGTGTGGTGACCACCAACACCTTGGGCTGCAGCCCACCCAGCAGGCAAGGCCCCAGATTGTGCAGGGGTGTGGGGTCCAAGTGCTCCACCACTTCCACCAAAGCCGCCCCATCAATACCAGCCAAGTCTCCCCAGAACTCTGCAGCAAACTTTAGGCACTTTCTTTTTGGTTTAGTGTTTTTGCAAGATCTGCATTGATTCCAAAGTCAGCACACACTGTGACAAATGACATTGCAGCTACAAAATCAGCTGAGCAACTTCATGGCTGATAGAGCACAACAGTGTCATTACACACAGAGATTTAGCCAATTACAAGCAAAACACAGGAAGACATTCAGGCAGGCAGTTTTCCAGTAGTTAGTGAATACTTGCCTGGCTTTGTAGCACTGGCTGTGGCAATGTCTCCATGGAACAGCTGACTGGATGGCAGCTGCTTGCTGACCGGACCCCCAGCCAACATATCACCCCCCTCAGCCAGGCCCTGCCACTGCTGCAGGGGGTCACTCAGGGGGTCAGCAGCCTGCTTGTAGGCTGCCACCAACTTGCGTGATGCTCGCTGCACTGCCTCTCCAGCAATGTCCAACCCAATCTGCAACATACAACACATGAGTACAGCACAGCCAGTGCACAGGCATCTCACAGATATAGAGCAAAGGCCATGCATAAGCATGTGGCAAGCAGATGAAGGGTACGCCTCAGAGACTCTGCATTCCAGCGAAAACAGCCAGGGATTTCCTCTAAACTTGAGCTGATGTGAAGGTCTCAGCGGGCTTCAGATCATTTGCTTGCATAGGCTTGCCTGTGATCCTCACTTGTTGCACTAGAAGTCTTAACTTTAGATTAGACCTCGTCTTGCCACGTGTGTTCAATTTAGCATTGCCAGAGTTTCACACCCAAGAATTGTTGGACACACCAGCAACAGTACCAGGTGAAGGATTTGGCTCAATTTGCATAATCAAGTTGCCTCTCACAATGAACATGGTGGTGCATTCACTTGATGGCTTTGCTGATTATTGCATGGATCGATGTAGCTAGCAATGCCATCAAGCAGAACATCAACCCTCTGGAGAGGGATGTGATATCTTGGAGTTTGATATGGTCCGCCAACATGAGCCACACATGTGCTGTTCAGCAAACATATCTGCTCACGGGGGCTTCCAAAAAAGAAGCTCCATGTGAGGGAAGCTCTGTCTTGTTGGTTGGCGTCGGAGTCATATGAGCACAAGTGCACAATGCAGCAGCAGCAAGTGTGCCCAGGTTGGTAACAGTTTAGGAACGACTGAGCCCCTTCTCTGCCACAAACAATGCAAGCCATCAGCTGTCACAGCATTGTAAACACAGAAAGCCAACTCCTGACAGACAACAGCTCACTTGTGCTCTGCTCCTGTGAAAGGCAGCAGTGTGGGCAAGGACACTGCATGTCTCACAACAAGCCCAAACAAACACTGCTACCCTTAGTTAGACCTGTTCATGTTGTCTTATGAACAACAGCAGTCCTTGTTCAGGCTTGTTGTGAGGTCCCATCTCAGGTCCAACAACATTTTGACAGGGTTCTGAGACACAAGCGAAGCTTAGGTCTAGGTGTCGCCTATTATGCGGGTTTGTGATGCAGCAACTGGGTCTGGTAGGTTAGGTGTAGTCAGCCTGGGGCAGCTTAGGGCAGCCCTGAAACTTGCACCACAAGTCAGAGTCATTTTGGTGGCAAGTCAGATGCTGTGGGGAAGAATGGCTTGCCACCAACACAGCAGCAGGCTCTTGGCCCCATTGGCGAAGCTATCGGCCCTGTGCAAGGGTATCAGCCCTGTACAGAGCCTTCAGCTTCCGAATGAGGCAATCAACACAGAGGTAGGTGCTTGGCACATGCACCAGCAGCACCAAAAATTAGTTCATCAGATCAGATCTGTAATGTGCATCGACCAGCTCTCCTAGAGCTTAATGCACCACTCATTGCAAGTCCAGCACAAGCTGAAGCAGTCTGTGCAGACAGTGTTGATCCCAAACATGTTGCTAGATGCATGTTAGCGCTTTTCTGCAAACCTGTTAATGCAGCAATTGCAGTAAAAGGTCCACACCAGAAGAAAAGCGCTAGAATGCATCTGATGACCCAAGTCTCAGAACCTAATGGAATATGTACAGTGACATCAGCCGTCATAAATTCTGTTGGCTTGTTGACAAAAGTACTCAATGTCAAACAGAGCAAGTCAGCAGATATTGGGGCATAAATCTTGCATGGTCAGCCTGTGACTCCAGCACAATCAGAGAGTGGTGTCACTAAGGTGATGGCAATTAAGCCAGAAGATGAGCAGACAGCACACCCTTTCTTTGGCACTGAAGTGTGCTCAGCCAGCAATGCCACATTGTTGAGTAGGTCTGCATCGCTGTGGCCCTTGGGCATGCAAGATGAGAGACACAAGAGTAGAAGACTTCAATAACCTAGGGCCTGAAGTGGACGTCTCCAGAGGACGTCCAAAAGCAGTGTGGCATCAGCAGGACTGTGCACCCCACAAAAGTACAAATGGTGTCCAGATGCAGCACCAAGATGTTCAAGCCAAGGGTTGCATTCTGAGATGTTTTGTCCTGGCTGATGAGCAGAGACCCAGCCGGCAACAGCCATCTGTGTCCAGGCACCTGCCATGTGCCATGTACCTGAAACTCTGCAAGACCTCTGGTGGAATCAGAATTGCTACCCATCTTTCCCCAGCTGCCTGAACGGGGTGTCAACCAGGCAGCTGAGGAAGGACTGGTAGACCTACTGCTGATGTTGCCACAGGCCTGGTCGGCAAAAGCAGCTTGTGAAGTAGCCTGAGCCAGTTGATGCGTGTGCAAGACATCATGCACCCACCTACTGAGTACCATACTCCTGACCTTTGCAGTTGCTCAGAAGTCAGAGACGCTGGGCTCAAACTTTGACACTAGATGTAAGGCAATCACAGCTACAACACAACAGCATGCATGCAACAGCGTGCTGTCTCTGACTGGGATGCTTGCTGCTGCGGTTAAGCATTCATTGCCTTGCATGTAGAGTTGAGCTTTGAGCCCGCCGATGTTTTGCCATGTGGTGTGTCTTTCTGCTGGCTGTCAAGCAGTGCATCAAATAAGTCGACTGAGGGGTACAGCATTGTCATTTGATACCCTGCTCCCGGAGCCATCAAAAGCAGACATGTCATGTGCAGTGCAAAACAATGAGACTTATGCTGTTTAAGCCACAATGAAACATGACCATGCAGCAGTTCCTGAGCGGTGAGCTGCACTGGGCATGCTCAGCCATCAAGTGCAGATTAAATGGAGCTGCCTCTCTGATGGTTCCATGACAGATGCGAGGCACAAGATATAAGAAGATTAAATGGTTTTCCTATTTGTGATGTGCACCTCTGTGTTTTTTGAATGGAAAACCCTTCTTGACACTCTACCTTTTCCAGGCGGGGGGAAAGGACTAAGGACTATGCCTTCCCGCATGATATAAGGAGTGCACCTATTGGCCATCCTGACACATGTGCAAGACAGGCTTGTGCACCGACCAATGGACAAGTTGAGGCCCAGCTAGCAAGGCTTTGTAAATGACATCTGGTTTATCTCAAGACAGACAAGCAAGACTGCCACCAATATCTCCATCTAGAGTCAATATGACATATGTTTTTGAATATGCTGTGGCAGCCCTGCTTGTCTGTCTGTGATGCCTCTTGAGATCAACCAAACGTCAAGTCAGATGCCTGGTTGCAACACCAAGGAAGTGATGCCCGCCAACCTTTGCAATTCACAAGGTACATGAGAGGCTACCTGGGAAAGGCCAGGTGCTGAATAGCCACCTCTTTCCTAGCAACCCCGCATGTGTCATCTGAGTGTGCAAGATCTTTGACACGGGGGTAATTTGGTTGATGTCGTGTAGCCTGTCTGCTCCACCCATGAGCCTGACTAGCCCTGAGTTAGGCTAGCCGAGCCTTGAATGTGCATGGGAAAGTTTGAGGTATGTTTGGGTAATAAGCAGGTGTGGCTGTGCTAGTATAGGCAGAAGTTGGCACGCATTATATGCCCCTCAGGACTTCAGCAGGACAAAGCCATGTATTTCGTGCTCCTATCCACTTCAACACATCCATAAACATTGCTGAGGTAAGTTTGTTGAAGCCAGAAGGAAGCAGTCTGTACAATGCAGCTTGCAAGCAAAGCAAACAGACCTTCTGTTTACATGGTCAAATAGACGCCAACAGGCTTCATGCACACAGCAGACCATCTGCAATTGAGGCTGCTATACACTGAGGTGATCAGGCTACATGCAAAGCTACCCTTTCTCCAGCAGCATGCAGCAATAGCCTTCATTGTGGCAACAGGGCATGTTGTAGTATCTTGCGCATGACAACACTTGGAACAGCCTACGAATCATGCCACAATGCATTGTTCAAGCCCTCACAGAGTGTCTACGCAAATCCAGCCACGCAAGCTGGATTTGCCTGGACTCCTTGTGAGGGTCTTTGCTATACATGGTATTTGGAGACTAGTAGCATGAATTCTTGGCACACTGCTCAGGCTACAAAGCTGGTGTTGCTGCAGGGCTGCTGGAATACTGTGCAGCAGCACCATCATTGAGGCCTGAGGTGCTTCAATTTAGCAGTCATGATGCAACGCAACTGCACCTGCAACTTGCAATCCTGCAATGAGGGTTGTGCTGCAAGACTATCTGCAATATAATGTGTTCCATCAGGACTCAAGCTCCCAGGTGACCAGCAGCTGGCTTTTGCAGAGATCGAACAACCAGGGAGCATAACTCATACAAGGCTTTGTACAAGCAACACTGTCCAACTTGTTCGACCTCTGCCAAAGCTGATCTCCTTGCCATACATCTTCTGCTTGGCAAGGACAAGCAAGCATGAATTGTAAACATGCTACGGCTTGCCAGTAAGGGACCAGCTACTGAGTTCTTCAAGGATTGTGATCAGCATATGTGCATCTTGCCCAAAAAGTGTTTCATCCTACAAATTTGCAGGCCTGCAGCTGATTGCAAGAAGCACCTACTGTGTGATGCAGAAGCCGGTCCTCTGCATTTGCCACATGCTTCTGGATTACACGGCAGGTGCTTCAGAGGCATGTGGCAAGTGCAGAGGACTGGTGAAGCCCAGTGGACCACACCAAAGCCAAAACACAGCAGTGGTAAGCAGAGGCTGCATGTTAAGATGGAGGGCAATGTGCAGCATTGTGAGAGGGCTCGTAGGTTTGAGGCAGTGCTGGTCAGCATTTTCTGCCCTTCTCATGCAAGCTCTACATCTGTTGTGATTATACAACATCCTACCTGCACAGTAGTAGGATCACGGCCTTAATGAAGGGATTGAACGCATGTAAGCCAAAATCTGGAGGATGGCATATCTTGGCCAGCGTTGTGGGTTATTGGTTTGCATTTAAGTTGGCCGTTTTGTGTGAGATGATCAATTGAAGCCTGCCAAAGCATACTATAAAGCCAGCAAAGTGCCTTTTGTAGTTGTCTTGCATAGACTTGTAGGCTGACCAGCTGCAGGCTGCCTTAGGAGGCTCCTGTTATGACCGCTGAAAAGCGCAAACTTTTCTTTCTTTTCTTTGTAGGCTGACTGAAGTTGTTACCAAGCATTTTAGGACGAGAAGTGAGGCATGGCTAGGTTGAAGCATGAATTGAAGGCTGGATAGTTTTGCAGACATACACGTTGTGGCCCCACAGAAACATGCCAAGGATGCTTTCAGCCTGCAGCGAACAAGCAATCCACAAAGACAGGATTGTGTCATCAGTGATAAGATTGAGGAAATTTTCACCTGGTGAATCAATACTGTTTGCAGACAAGTGTTGCAATGGTCTAGCGCCTAGCTGCATACTATGCCAATCCCTCCTCGTTGATGAGTTGCGCTGTCATGACCCGCGCGGAAGCATTACATCACATCGTTGGCTCAATGCACAACTATTGTTTGGTTGATCACTAAGCAACAGGATGAGACACAGCCATGACAAAGCCTTGCCAATTTCAGACTACACCTCAGCTAATTCCATGCCAGGAGTTAGTGTCCATGCAAAAACTAGCTTGTTTGCATTGCAGTAACGTGTTGGCTTCATTTCTGAGGCCGATCAAGATCTCCATTTCAAAGGGTACACACGGAGAAACTTGGAAAGTTCTGGCTGAAAGCAGCCACCTCTGTCCAGGCAACCCAGCGTGTACCATCTGACTCTGCCAGAGTGACCAGTGGGGGTGTTCTTGCTGCCTTGCTGCCAATGGACCTAATTGCATGATTGGTTTCAGCAACAGAGGTTTTTGTTGCAGTAAGCTTTCTGAGTCTCGCAGCACATCGTTTGTTGACATGATGATGGCACAGCTGTTTGATTGCGTATGAGTCAGAGGATGCATGCTGCTGCACGAGGCAAACCGTCTCCAGGCAATGAATGCAACTGAGATATGAAGTTCTTTTGTGGCAAGCACATCAGGGCAGCAAGGGTTGCTTGAATCTGTCTGCTGCTTTCATGTGGAGTGCCAATGGCAGTGCTTTGGATACGATTGCAAGCAGCATCAAGGGCAACTCTGTCAGCAGAAATGAAGCAAGATTTGCATGTTGCCTTTGCAAGTTGTTTCATCTCTGTGGCCACAGTTGCCCTTGGTGCTGCAACAGGCAAGTTTGGAGACTGTTGCAAAGCGACATACGTGACTGCGACAGGACTTGCCTTGCCACCAAGAGTTCAGAAAGGAAGGTTGCTCAATATTAATCCGCATCACAAGCAGTGAGACCAAATCATCAGGTAAAGCAAGCAGACTTGATGGCTTCATTCTCGCACAGCTCTGATGTATATAGCAGAACGTGTGTGACTGAGGCTGCTACACAGTCAAGTCATCAGACAAAATACAGAGCTGAGCTACACCAGAAAGCATTGGCTTCCTGGGCTTCTGGAACGAAGCCCAGATTTGTATTTTGCGCTTTGGTGCTGTTGAGTTTGTGGACATTTTTATTTCTTGTTTGTTAGCAAAAAATGCACTTGCCACAGATGCTGTCGGGCACAGAATGCTGCGACATGCACTGTTGCAACAACTCTTGAAGGCAATGAATGCCTTCCTTCACATTCAAGTCCTTGTTCCAACCAGGCATGATGCAGCAACCTGTGCATGCAAACATGTGTCAAAGCATATTGCTAGACCTGCATAGAGAAATTTTCAGGGCCTGAGCCATATCCTGTGGCTGGAAAACAGCACCATTCCATGTGCTATATGCTTTCACTGTCCAGCCACAGAACATGACACAGGCCCTAGTAATTTCTCTATGTAGGTCTAGCAATATGAGATACATTGTCTTTAGGCAGCATCATTCTTGGCATGCTAGCTGCTGTTCAATATCATAGCATTCCAGCCTGAGGTGCTTCAAATCCACATGCAAAGCAACCTCAAGTGGACACTGTCATGACTAAGCCAGCTTGGTCAGGCCGGTCAATTCCAAATAGCACCACAGCATATTTCATGCAGATCTTTACACCAAGCATAGAGCAGCATGTCTGCATCATACAGCATCAAGAGCATGACATGCTGAAGTTTGAAACAAAATGCAATGGGTACATCATGGCACTAACTAATCTCGCAGTCCTTGACCTAGAAGCAGTTGTGGTAATTGAGTCACCGTAGCATGGTTGCTCAACCACTGTGCTTGCTGGGCACTGCCTGACTGCAGACTAGGTGTCATTGCTGGCTCAACTGCAAACTTCAGTCTGCTGTTGTGTACACCATCTAATGTGAGAGCCAGCCTGTCACCCAACTCAATCTTGTTGTGTCAACTGAGGTAAGCTAGCCAGCTGCACTTGTCTGTACCGTTGTCTTTTCAGCAACATAGAGACCAAGGAAGACACAAATATCAGACATAGTACCTTACTTGGTTCTTTAGTTGCTAAAAAACCTTCAGTACGGATAAGTGTGCTTGCCTCAATGGAGGCAACAAGATTGAGTCATTGGCAAGCAAATGCAGCAACGACAGAATCATGTTGGGGTATGCAGGTCAATCACGGCGTAATATAATGGGTGATTGCTCTGAGGTTGCTCTTCACGGCAAGGTCCTATCATCCCACACCTGAAACTATTAAGCCCAGCCAAACTCTGCCAATATGATCTTCTTTGTCAGGCCAGGTTTGCCAGATTGCGATGCTTTCAGCACACAGATGTGTGCTGCACACCTCATGCAGGGTCACATGCATGGCCAACGGCGTGCATGACCCACACTAGGCAACTGTGTCATTGCATTGGGGTACAAGGCAGCATGACCACCTGCTAGACCCAAATGACAGCAGACTCGGGTCAAGCAGGTATCATGCTGCCTTGTACCACGATGCAATGACACGGTTGCCCTGTGTGGGTCAGTTGGGACTGCCTCATCTGCAGTCAGGCGCCAGTGTAGAATTATTGCTGTGAAACTCTGCACAAGCAATGGCTTATCATCATACTAGCGATGGAGCAATGAATGCATGCACTGCTTATTCAGGTGGTCAACTTGCTGTGCGCAGCTGTGAGCGTTGGCCAGCAGCGTAAATTGTGGAAGCACCAGCCTGCATGTGATGCATGTCGCTGGTATTGCGATGATAAGGGGCCCCGATACACATAATGATGTATCCTAGGCAGGCCCACAACATTGCTCTGGCTGTACGGTGCAAATGAGAAGCTTGTGATGTCCTCACCCTTTAGGCCTGCCATCTGCACCATACAGCCAGAGAACACAGGCTTGTCTTGTAACAGCGGCAGGCAATGCCGATGTTGGCCGCTTAGGCTGATTCTTCATCCTGTGACCAGTTCTAACAGGCGACGCAAGATTCAGCAAACCAACCATGGCTCTGAAGTTTCCAGATGCAAAATGTTGCTATGAACAGCTGTAAACCAAGCTGTGTATATTGCCAGCAGCATTGCAAATTGTTGAAGCTATGCTCAATGTTGGCTGAAGCCTGTTTCACGTTGTACGTCAGCCATGGTGTGATTCTGATGTGAGCTTCTGTCTCCAGACACAGAAGAGGATGGTCAAGTAAGCTTTGACAAGAAGGCTAGCTTGATACTGTTGGGCGGCATCTACCATTATGCACAGAATGTGTGGACTGTATAAAAAGTGATACCTCACAGTCAGTGAGTCGCAAAGCAGCCCATCAGGAAATGTGATTGACTGCTAACCTTGTCAAACAGCATCCGGATATACAAATAGATGCCTGAAGTTGTCTATATGGGTGTACACTGGCAAGAGGGCCCAAGAGGACATTGCAGCACCAATGCAAGCTTGCCTGCAAAGTCTGGCTGCCTCAGGAAGAGCAAGAGCAGTTTCAGACGCACATAACAACGACGGTTTATGCTTGTAATTAGTGTGCTGTTGCTTGCCATTCTGCCATGGTTGCCTCAACCACAAAACGCTTTGTTCGATGTCAAAATTGCGCTAGCAGCAAGACAATCAGCGCTGCATCATCATGAAGATCCGATATATGCCATGACAAAGGGCTATGCATAGTCCATCACCTTTTCTGAATCACGCTTGGGTGCAAGCTTGCGTGACTCTGACTGACGCCCAAAGCAGGAGAAAACTGGCATCAAGAGTGACGACACAGCAGTGAGTGTTTTGGCAGGCCTTGATCTCATACAATGCAAGCAGAGATGGTAGGGTTGTGTGCCTGCTTGAAGACAAAGACATTGAAGTTATGACATGTTACATCCATCTGATCGTCGCAGGATAAAATTAAACTGCCCTTCACCACAACCTGGTGCTATATTACTAGCTAACTTGTAGCATGGTTGCAGATGCCTTGCCTGTTTCGTGAGCGTACTGCTTGAAAAATTCATGACAGCAGGGGCAGATGGTGTTGTATAAAACCAATAGACAGCATAATACAAAGTGGTGTCTGCCAGGTGAGCTTGTTAAACAGCACGGTGGTGCAGTACCTGAAACCTCCAGCTTGCCTTGGAAAACTCAACCATATGGGTTTTCGATAGCAAGCTCAAGCTTTCAGGTGCTGCACCATCATAAAATGAGGAACAAGCTTGAACCCTGACAATATCAGCATCCAGTCAGACAGCCCTGTATGCAGATGCTCAGCCCACAACCAAGTTCATGCTTGTGGCTGCTGGCTGCAACTACAAGTTGACTTTTCCTAGACAGGAGTCCAAGCTACACTGAATGGCTTGTCACTGCCATCACATTTTTCAGAAACAATTCAAACTACAAAGCGTAGCCGACACCCTGAGGAATCTGGATTGAGTTGTCACTCCTGTGCAAGGGAAACAACTCTCCACAGGCCGTGTGACAACGTAACTAGCGAAAAGACATGCCATTATAGCTTGCTTCATGTGCAGCGATACTGCCAAGGGTATGAGAGGCATACCATTTGTTGCAGGGATGGGCAGTCCTGGGAGCGTATGAGGTGCTCCAGCAGCTTCCCCTCCCCACACCCCAGATCCACCACCCGCTTCACCCCACTCTGCTCCAGCACCCCTGCCGCCAGTCACCAGCTTGTATCACATTCTTTGCTCAGCATGTGCGTGGCATGCGTTAAGTCAAACTGTGCATGTACATCATGGTGCTAAGCCCCGCAGAGTCAGGCCACGTGCCTCAGATTGCTACAGAATACACCGTGTGAGTTTTTGCTTGGTTCATTTGCATGTAACAGAAGACCTGTTGGGCAAGGCACAGCACAGACCCATGAGGGGTGTTCAAACCGCAGCGCTGCACTGCAGCTACCTCTCAACTACCAGACAGCTATCAGCAAGTGTCGTCTGTGAAAGCTGGCTCGTGCAACACAGCCAAGCCAAATCGGCAGAGAGAGAGCGCTACCTGCCACCAATGCATGCCTCTGCAGCGATAATGGAGGATCAAATAGGGGTGCAGTGGGGGCTGCAGATACGGGGTACCTATGACCCAGGTAGGTTATGTGCAGGCTGCAGTGGAGCCAAAGGCAGGCACCAGTCAGCAACTCTGGGCCACCCAAGGGAAGAGACACTGGGACAACAGCCTTGCCTGCAGTACCCAACCTGCATGAAACAGCACGCTCTGAATTAGCTGACTTGCAAGGCGTAGATGCTTTGACTACCTAGCCTCATAGACATAAGCAATATACTGCAGACGCAATGGAGCGTACAGCTTTGTGTAGCCTGGAGGAATGAGGCAATGCTCATGGGAGAACTGAGTCTACTGTCATGCTGGCAAGGGCAACATAGAACAGATCACCAAGACTGAGTGGACATGGGAGGCAACAACAGGACACCAACCTGTGTACTGCGGCAGGCAGCTCTGGAATGGTTCCACCTCCACCCCACTCAAACCTGAAGATGCCGCACTGCTCCACAACCACCTCTGTGTTGCTTGCTGTTGCTGAACCTGCAGACATGCAGCATCACTTCAGATGCTTGCCACTGTGTTGTGCTGCAAAGCTTGCAGTGAAGATGGTACAATCAGACGCAAGCTGTATAGGTTTGATAGCTTGAAGTGGTGAAGTTCACAGCCTTTCTTGCCTTTCAGAGTATGCAAGCATGACGATGCCCAACCATATCTGATATCACTCGGAAGAAAGACACAAAGGAGGCATAGAACTACCATGAACATCTGGGTTTGTAAAATTGCCTTCTTGGACCGCTGGCTCAGGCCCTACATCAGCTGAGGCTTCCTGCTGTCTGGCAGGGTCCAGCACCAGCTGATACTGCACCTTGACAACATTGCCAATCTCTGGCATGCTGTGTTCCACGTCACCTTCATGGAGTATGATCATGGCAAGGGGGCAGGTGTGGTCTGTGCTGGTTTGCATGGGTGTGACAATGGCTTTATCTGGCTGGGAAGCAGTCAGCATTGCAAGGATGGCCTGCTGTAGCTGATGGACCATATCCAGAGCTGCTTCCTGCTTGGCTGTGTTAGCTTCTGAGCTGTGTTGAGCTGATGCTGTCAGAACCTGTCCTGTACCACGCATGGTGACCTGCGTGCCACAGTTGCGTTTGCAGTATGCATGACTTGATAGCAGCAATGTGACGCCAATATGCCTGCACCGGCTGCAGGCATGGGCGAGAAGGTGACAAAGCCTATTGGGGCAACCTATTGGGGTTTTCCCTTACATGCAGAGGTACAGACCCTCTGGCTTGCCCAAACAGCAGGCTGTTGCCTTGAGATGTGAACAAGCAGCTTGTGTCTATACCAGGGTGAGCGTCACCTGAAGAGTACAGAAGTGGAGTGTCCCCTCATTTACTTGCTTGGTCTCTTGCTGCAGCTGCAGCTGAGTAGCAACAGTCTGCTCAGCAGACTCTGGCTTGGCTGCAGACTGGGTAGCAGCAGGCAGAGTAGCCAAAACAGAGACAGGGAGGGGGGCAGGGGGGTCGACCATGCATAGGCCGGGGGTGCACAGCTCTGACAGCAGTCTCCAAGGGTCTTGACCCCACCAAGCCTTGGGGTGCCTGTATCCAATTGCAGAAAGCTAGCAACAAGAGCTGTTGCACAGACGCTGGGCCTGTACCCTTGTTTGCTAGTGAATTGCACGACTGCGACAAAGCCACTCACAAGCTAAGCCACTTGAACCTTGCATGCAAAGGAGCATGCAGCACAGCTCTACAGGTGCTCATGGCTTGTCTGCTGTGCTGCGATTGGCAGCTCCAGAAGCAGACTTTTGTGGGTCCCGTTGAAAGATGGGTGAGGTAGGGGTATGCTGTCAAGGGTAAAGGCTTGCGAGCAACAACTGTCATCATGAGACTAAATTGCAGTCTGGTGCAAATACATCAATTCATGAGCTGTTCCACTGCCAGATAATGCGTCTATTGAGGTTTTCCACACACCCATACAACAGTCAACACCAAAACAAGCCAAAGACACACCCACCTGAAGATGGCAGGCAACCTGCTGACCAAGGCATCTGCAGCCCTGTTCACATGCTCTACCTCGGGCAGCAGGCCATGCACCCACTGCCAGAACACATCCAGTGTGAAGTCAGCATTGACCACCACAGCTGGCACCAGCCAGCCATTATGACGGATCTTAGTGTGGGTGAGAAAGGCATCTCCATGTACTGGTTTGCCAGCTAGCCAGCTTGCTCTGGCATTGAAGCTGGATGCTGTTGAGTTCTGGGTAGTACTGCTGTACATGACTGGTGGGTTCAAGGCTTCAGAAGGCAGCATAGGGGTGTTGGCATCACTGTTGAGGGTTGAGTCTGGGGAGGCCTTTTGGCCAGGCTGTGGGGTTGGAGGGCCCTTTGCCAGGCCTTCTGGGGGGTCAGCATGTTGAGCAGTAATAGGAGGTCCAAGGGCGCTCTCAAACGCTTCCTGCATTGACATGTGGCAAATGCGTCACCTCCTGCATGTGGGTGTTCATATGCGAACATACGTCGTGACCATCCCACAAAATAAAATCTGAGGTGGTTGCAATACTACTGATTGACCGCCACTACTTGATGTAGTGATGGGCATGAAGTCAGCTGCCCCATGTGAGTATATCTGTTACTAGATAAACTCAGATGGGGCAGCTGACTTCACGCCCACCAATACATCAACAGCTACATACAAGCTCACAGGGTAGTGGTCAAACAGCTTTGCCCAGCAGCGGCCTAAAGCCATTGGACCACAAGCAAGTGAAGAAAGCATACCAATAATAGCTGAGGCTTGTCTTCTGGCTGGAAGCCTGGCAACTTTGGAACATGAACAGTCTTAGCCAGCTTTTCCCAGAACAGCAGGTCATGAGCATCCACAGTGAGGGCTTTGGCAATGGCGTGCCATGGGTCGCCTGTGCCCTCATGCTCCAACCAACTGACTGGTGCGCTGCATGCACTAGTCCTGCTGAGTTGCTGCATGTCACAACGTGCAGACTGCAATGCAAAGAAGTGCTAGCTATGCCACTCTGCAGGATGCAGTCTGTTGTTTGTGCAGCATTGGCATTCAAGAGATCACCCAGCAGGATTGGCTACAAGGGCACAAGGCACTTGCATTGCTAGCTGATGAACGTTGTCAATGGATGTGTGAAGTCAATGCTTGAAAACTTCCAGATCACAGCCTGTAATCTACTCGGTGCAGTGCAAGCGTTGACAACAGGGTGGTGTGCTGGCAGGGATAAGACTTGCCATATGAGCAACTCCCAACAAAGATTTGTGCTCATTGTCAACAGATACATGCGCAGCCTCAGGCTGATCCCAAACCAGGACAGGACTTGCATAAGGTGTCATATGGGAGTAGCAGCCTTCACCTTCAGCTATACCAGCCCATTCAGATATGACAAAGGCATACACTGTTCGCTAGACTACTCCCTGACTGTCTATATAGCTACTCCCTGATTGACTATATAGCCAACAAGGAGATCCCCACCTGAGATCAGCAGGCACCAAGACACCTCCATGCTTGGACCCTGAAGCTAGATCCAGACCGATCTCCACAGCTTTGGTGGCTTTGCAGAATCCCAGCTCTGCTGTTGATGATCTTTGGTACTTGGCTTTCCTCTTGACGTACTTTCTGTCCTCACTTAAAGCCATCAGGTCATCTGCAGAAATGCACACAAACCCAGTCGGTTTACTGCAGCGAGCTTTGCAGCTCTTCACATCAGCAGTCTAGTCACACACCAAACGCAGCTGATATTAATTGCATCTAGATGTTGACATCCACACTGCACCCAGGTGTTTGCAAAAACCATCTATGCTGAAGCTACGTTGCACTACAGTCCTCTGAAGTGTTTCCACAGCATGCAACAAATTCACTATTGCATGCTAGGCATTACTATACTACACTACACAATTTTGCTGAATCACCATAGTCTGTGTGCAGGTGACAACTACACCATAAGTGAAGCCGGTGTCTTCTTTTTATCACAAGGTGAACTACAGAAATCATCAGGAGAAGCTGTTCTGCTAGTCAGTGATCTGGATGACACCATGATCGGTGATGATGCTGCAACAGCTGCATTTCGGGATTACTGGGAAGCCCAAGCACTCACTCGGGGTTCACTGCTAGTGTACAACACTGGCAGGGCAGTTGACAAGTTTGAGGAGCTGTGCCGGGAGAAGCAGCACTGCCTGGCGATGCCTGATGTCCTTATGTCATCAGTTGGCACCAAGGTTTACAACTGGCAGCAAGGCAGTTGGGTAGAGGATGAGCAGTATGCCAGCAGGCTTGACCATGCATGGAAGCTTGACACAGTACGGGAGGCGACATATGCAGCTTTGGCAGCAGCAGGGCGGGAAAAGATGCACTTCAGGCCTCCTGAGGAGCAGAATGACCACAAGGTGACATGTGGCGTCCACATGGATGTCATGGATCAGGTTCAACAGCAGATCAGTGAGAGCTTGCAAGAAGAAGGAGTTGAGGCGCGTCTAATCCTGTCTGGCAAGGGTGATTGGCGATACCTTGATATTGTATCAATCAATGCTGGCAAGCTGCAAGCTTTGGAATTTGTGAGGCAGAAGTATGGCTTTGCGCATAACAGGACAATTGCCTGCGGTGACTCAGGCAATGACAAAGACATGTTGTCGGGCCAAAATCTCGCCATTGTGGTTGGCAATGCACAACCTGATTTAATGAAATGGGTGAATGAAACCCAACTGGATCCCAATGCTGAGAATGCCAGGCTGCTGATCACTGATGCCCACATGGCCAAGGGCATTCTTGAGGGGCTGGCAAGTTTTGGTTTGAAATGACAGCATGCATGCATGGGGTGAGCACGCTGGATTGTACCTTTGCTTACCCTAATGTCTCTATTGCCACAGTTTGTAGCTAATACCGTGCAAATTCTTTGCATCTTTTCTTGACATGCAGCCTAATTAAACATGCCATTTCATTGCCAATGTTCGTCATAGTCTTTGTGTATTACCGTTATGCCCTGGTGTTCCCTATCTGATTTCCTGAACAATCTGACACATACACGCATGTACCAGCCAATATTGGTGAGGCTCGTGTACAGTGCACAACACTGGAAATCTGTTGCTGACATGTTTGATGTCACAATAATGTAAGGAAAAGTATGTGTTGACACCTCCATTGGCAGCTGCAAAGGGGCGTACTTTGCGTAAACTCTCCTGGCTCGAGTTGCCACAAGAGTCACAAGAGTCAAGAGAGTTGCTAGAGAGTATTTCGCTTTGTAACGAAGGTCCAGTGCTGCCTTGAGACTAAAATTGTCTATGTGTGGAAGATATGTGTGGAAAGGTGTGACACATACCTGATCATGATGGGCAAACTCCAAAACAGTAGGAACTGGGCGCTGAACAGATCAGATCTGTACAGTGTAGGCTCAGCAGTGTTGAGTGGTCTTGCACAACAGATATTAAGTGCCAACCTGTAGCTGCTGGTGTTTTGACCATCTTAGCACCTGAACTCCTTGCGATTGTTGATCTGCTGCTAGCACTGGCATATTTGCTGTGAGACTCTTTGCTCAAATCAAGGTGCAGGTCAGCAAGCTGCACCAAGTCAGCGGCTGCCGGAGAAGCCTGCCCTATGCAATCTGTGTGTGCTTGAAAGAAGGGATTGTATGCTGTGAAAGCCGACACTCGCATGGACGCAGTCACTCACACACCTTGTCAGCACCATTCGGCATATTGGCTGCTGGATCGACCACCTGTGCCACAGAATTCGAGGGCATTACCCATCAGATAAACGAGCAGAATAATATCGCACGTTGCACGACACGATTACGCCTTGTGAATCTGTGCAAGCGCGACTTGCCACAAAATTCAACATGCTTTGATGGCTCAAACAACAGGTTTGCCCTGAACCCCAACCCTATCTCCGACCAGGCATTGAACCGAACTGCACTCAGAGCTGTGGCTAGTGTAGTGCAAAGCCAGCTGGCTGTATGACAAGGTGTTGCCCAGCACAAGCGTCTCAGTCAGCAGGAAGTTTGAATAGAGTCTGGTGCAGCTACGAGCTTCAGACAATTATGCTTAGCCAGTAACAGTGATGGCTTCTAGTGTGTAGCAGCATGAGCAAACAACTCAGTCCAGCCGATTGCACGGTCGCGCTGCAACTCGGCGCTGACAATTCACCAGTGCATTGTTGCCGGTCTGACCAGTAGTATCGTTGGTCGTTTGAACCCATGGCGGTACTCTGTGTGTCCGCTTAAAGCAGGCTACTCAAATACTGTACTAACCGGACCTGAATCGTAAACAGATTCTTACCGGCCGCGCGGGCTGGCGTTTGGGTAGCCTGCAAGTACAAGACCGGCAGTACACAGGTGCGGCGTTTTGCAAGTTGTACGTGCACGGCTTGGTCTGCTTGACTGGAGGATGCCACAATCCCCTTTGTTCACATAGACAGCCCTGTATAGCTGCTGCTGCATAGGCAGACCATGGACACGAAAGAGTTCTTCACTGAGTATGGCGAGGCCAACCGCTACACCATCAAGGAAGTCATTGGCAAGGGCAGCTATGGCGTAGTTTGCTCAGCTGTAGACATCAAAACAGGCGAAAAAGTTGCTATCAAGAAGATCAACAATGTCTTTGACCATGTATCAGACGCCACAAGGATATTGCGTGAGATCAAGCTGCTGCGTCTGCTGAGACATCCAGGTCAGTGGCTGCGTGCTGAAATCATGGCTTGTCCGCTGTACTTGCCCCTTCAGGGGCTTCTTGCTGGATTGGCAATGCTCAACCAAGTCCTCTTCTGCAGACATTGTGGAGATCAAGCACATCATGCTGCCACCTAGTCCTCGTCAGTTCAAGGACATATATGTTGTGTTCGAGCTCATGGAGACTGACCTCCACCAGGTAGGCTGCACATTCCTATTCAATAGAAAGAGCTTGGCTTGCATGCATTACTACATTTGCATCTGCACGTGCACCAAAAGGTTATGCAAGGCACAGTCAGATTCATGTTTGCAGAGGGAGACAAACAGTTGTCAGCATGTTCATGCCTGTTGCGGCTGCACTGAATTGTTGTGTTTGCACCTGCAGGTCATCAAGGCAAATGATGACTTGACACCTGAACACCATCAGTTCTTCTTGTATCAGATGTTGCGTGGACTGAAATACATACACACAGGTTAGTCTGTCACAACCATCGCATGAATGCTGTGTCACAACACATGTCTCTATGCTATCTTGCATGTCATTGCAGACGCGGCTGATGTTGCTGGTTAAATGTGTTGTGTAAAGCCATGCATGGTGAGTTACCTGTGCGTCATGGCTGTTAACAACTAAGTGTTGATCGACGGTTCGCACACAACGCAAGGCTACACACAGCATCATGAGCATGCTCCAAACCTACTGCACTTCCTTTTCTGCAGCCAAGGTATTCCACCGAGACTTGAAGCCCAAGAACATCCTTGCAAACTCTGACTGCAAGCTCAAGGTCTGTGACTTTGGCCTGGCGAGGCCGTCATTCAATGACATGCCAACCACCATCTTCTGGACAGACTACGTAGCGACCAGGTGGTACAGAGCGCCTGAGCTGTGTGGCTCTTTCTTTGCCAAGTACTCGCCAGCCATCGACATCTGGAGCATAGGGTGCATCTTTGCTGAGATTCTGCTTGGCAAGCCTCTGTTCCCCGGGAGGAATGTGGTGCACCAGCTGGAGCTCATCACAGATCTGCTAGGCACCCCTTCCCCTCAAGTCGTGGCCAAGGTAGGCTGTATAGCATGGAAACACACAGTTATACCAGCTGGACAGAAGGGTCATGCAAGGTACTTGATTACAGCATGAACCAGTGCATCGTGAATGCAATGTTTAGGTGTGGGATGGCAAGCAAGTGGTGTTGACACGCATGCACACAAATGGTCTGCTGCATCTTTGTGTATGTATGTTTTCTGTCTTGGATCAAAGCTGCCAGGTTTTGATGGTAGATATTAGAGATGTGTCAGCATCTTTGCTGGTGCTGCACTGTGCCAGCAGTGTATGTAGGGTTTTTAGGGCTTGAGCGAGTGGCCAGTGGCAAGCTGATCATCTTTGCTCATCACTACGTCTCTGTGTGTGTGTCTGTGTGTGTGTGTGTGTGTGTGTGTGTGTGTGTGTGTGTCTGTGTGTGTGTGTGTGAGCAGATCTGTCAGATGCCAAGCCTTTATTCTAAGCTATGTTCCGCTTCTTCACACCTGCTGCCAACAGAATAAGCTGCTCCAGATACCATCTGCTTAAAGTGTTCCTAGACAAGCTTTCTCATGCCCAGCTCCCATGATGCAGGTGCGCAACGAGAAGGCACGCAGGTTCCTGATGAACATGCGCAAGAAGCCTCGCGTGAACTTTGAGAAGTACTTTGTGAAGGCGGACAGGGGAGCGCTGCGCCTGTTACAGCGGATGCTGGCCTTTGATCCTGTGGAGCGCCCCACCTGTGAAGAAGCCCTGGCTGACCCCTACTTCAATGGTCTCAGCCAGCCTGGCAGGGAGCCCAGTGCACAGCCTGTCAGCAAACTCTCCTTTGAGTTTGAGAGGCGCAAGCTGACCACTGATGAGGTCAGAATCATGGCGAAAAGCTCCTGCGTGCTACATGCTTGCCTGTGGATCCCTTGGCCTGCTGTACACTGTGAAGCAAGCTTGGCAGCAGTGATTGCTGGTGTTGAATGCCTTATTTGTCATCTGCCTGGCTTGCATGTCATTATCTTTTACACGGCTAAAGGGTTATTATGCTGTGTGTGCTGGCACCACAGCAGGTGGCATGATATGCAATCTGGCAGTGTTCACTTCAGAATGCTCAGGAAGGCAGTGCATTGTGCCTGAACATAGTTCATGCTATCATGCATAGGAACAGCATTGGCTGAATGCAAGCTCTTGGCATCACAGGTTTGTGCAGCACTCCTACAGCTTGTTGCAAGACACCGGTGCATCAACAAATCAGGCAGTCATGTTATTCTTGCAAAAGAGCAGCAAAGCAGTAGGCCCTTCACTGCTGGAATCCCACTTCTTCAGCAGTCTGTGCAATGGCTGCAGGTGCGTGAGCTGATTTACCGGGAACTGCTAGAGTACCACCCCCACATGCTGGCAGATTACCTATCAGGCAACCGCCAGCAGCCCAGCTTCATGTACCCAAGTGCAGTGGACAACTTCAAACGCCAGTTTGCGCACTTGGAGGGGGGTGGAGCCTATGGAGGGGCTGCTGCCGGCATGGGGGGTCGAAACAACCTGGGCCAGGCAACATCACTCCCTAGGGAAAGGGTGAAGGAGTTCCAGAACGAGGCTCAGAGATATGCCCCTGGACAGCACATTCCAGCGCAGCCCAGCAGGGCTGTTGACACGCTGGGGTCTGGCGTCAGAAATATGTCAGTCCTGGAGCAGCAAGCGCAGAATGGGTACAACAGAATGCCTGCAGATGCTATGGGCAGGCCGCCAGTGTCTCAACAACAGCAGCTGCTGCGATCAAATAGCTTCCAGTAGTGTTTGAACAGCGCTTGACAGCCGGCACACCACATGTGGGATGATGACAGTCGTTCAGCAACTGCTGTGTCAAAGCTTGCTTCTGTGAAGGTCTGCTAGGGATGAGATCTGCGCACACTTTTGTGCTGTTTGACTGATTTCAAACAGATATTGTGCTCTCCAACTTTCATTCATTTTGCAGTTGAAGTTTACCAAACAAATGATGCTGTCACACTTTCAGATCATCAGACAGGTCGTCTTGACTCTGCCTGATGTGTGTCCAGGTGAAATATGTCCAACTGTATGATGCTGCTGGTATGCCATACGTCTGAGCAAATGCTGTTGAATGTAAACTCTGTAATGAAGTGGTTGCGTTTTGCGTGAGTGATCTGTAGTCTGACAGTGCAGCCTCAACAGGAACTAGCACAGGAGACGAAATGAAACCATTTGTACTTATGGTGCTGAGATGATTTAACAAAAAGGAGATTGTGGCGGTGACGCTGACTCTTCGATTGAATGCTTGGCAGCGCTGTCTTTGTTTCTATCTCAGGACTGCATAAGCAGCAGATGATGCATCCTTGTTTCTATCTCAGGACTGCATAAGCAGCAGATGATTGCAGATGATGCATCCTTGACTTCGACAGCATAGGGACAAAGTACCACAAATGCTGATAAGTGCAATGATGTTGAATAAAATGGGTCACTGTGGAAGTCAGTGCAAACAATCAGTCCCTGGCAATCAGCAGCCAGCACTGGAACAGCCCTCAGCAAGGCAAAAGAGGTGAGGCTCTGTTGTAGCACAAAACTGCATGGGCAAACAAAAAAAAACAGTCTGTCAAAATCACACACGTCAAGATTTATTAATGTACATTGCAAAAGTCTTTAGACACATACAAAACCCAGACTCAACAAGGATCAACTTCAGAAAGGTTACAGCAGCTACTGCGTACTATTGTGATAATCCTGAATAGCCTCACGTGCATGACGAAGGCTGGTCTTACTCTGCCATGTGTCATCTTCGGGCCCATACCCTTTCCAGCGAACAAGATACTGCATCCGCACAAGGCTGCCAGCGTACCAAGATTTATGGTCAATGATCCTGTCAACTTCATAAGCATCTGGATTGCCGTCAACATCAGTGAAAGGCGGAGGCCTGACAATAGTATCCTGAGTCATGTCATGCTCATCAGAAATGACTGAAGCATCTTGTTCTGTTGCACCTGCCCTGCTATCACTGTCAGTGCCTTGCTGTTGCTGTAGCGCCTCCTGTGGTTCATGATCATGCAGCAGCAGCAACGCGTCTTGAGCCTCCTGTTCATTGATGCGCCGCAATTGTGATGACGGTGGGGCCATGTCATCAACACCAACAAGTTTGCGTCTCAATGGTGTGGCAATTCTAGACACATCAACATCAATATCAGCATTCTGCTCAGCCCCTGACATGCTGACATCCAATGTTGCTTCACTGCGCCCTCGCTTTGCCTGTGAATTGGCAGGCTGCAAGCCACCAGGAGACCCGTCATGCAAGGGTGGGCTGCCCTGGCAGGTGTCTTGCTTGCCATTCAGGTGCTGTTCCCACGAATCGCACAGCGCCTTCTCGCTTGCAGGCACCTTTAGCTGTGTCTGCTTAGCAGCTTGAGGTGAGTCATCTCGCAGGGCTGAGGCAGCTTGGACTGGGGAGTCAAACCCAGCAGCTGGGGAAACACTTTGGGGTGCTGAACGTGCCTGCTGAGTAGGTACAGCCTCAACTGCCAAGTTAGCTGCGTGTGTCAGGTCAGCAGGAGTGCTGCTGTCAACCTGCTGTGCTGAGCCTGCTGTACCACCATCAGCCAGCCTGAGATTCGAACCAAGTTGTACCGATGCCGCTGGCTCAGATGCCGAGCTGAGCCTCATAGTCAAATAGCATTTGCCTGCTGTATGGCTTGACCGGATTGAAGCAGACTTGACCTGAGCAGCAGCAGGTCCTGAAGCTAGTATGTGTGCTGCATGCGCGCTGACTGTGCCAGCATGCTGGGCGCCTTGACCAGGTCTGCTTGTTGAGGCGGTTCTGGCTGCTGAGTCAGCTCTGGGTCTTTTGACCCCCCTGCCCTGCGCACCATCTGGCCTCACCAAGCTGAGCCCTTGTGCTGCTCTTGGGGAGCCCCCCAGGGTGGGTGAGGCCCCCCCCGGAGCCATGGCGCATGCAATGGCAGCATGCAGGGGCCCAGGCAACAGGCCCCAAGGAGACAGATCCCCCTCTGAATTGCCTGCTGCTGGCGGGCTGACTGGCACAGCTTGCTGCGGCTCATGCTGTTGGCTGTGGGCTGGTGCAGCTCTGACCCAGGAGGCAGGCAGCCCATCCTCCAAATAAATGAACCACTGTATGACGTGGATCGCAGCCTCGCCGTCCCTGTGCAACTCAGCCAGTTGGCCGGATGCCTGCTCAGCTCTATAGAGATCAAACAGCTGACGGATATTGTACTTGAGCTTTCGCTGTACTGGTCCTACTGGCAATCTGGCTACATTTCTAAACAGATCGCGATACAAATGAATGCTCTGTGACATGCGCCAAGGCTGTGAGGCAACAGAGCAGCTGTGCTTGCAAGTGCACGCGTCGGCCTCGGCAGCTGTATATTTGTTCAGGCGTGCCAGCTAGGAGATGGATGGGGCAATCGGTACCTTGGACGGGGTCAACGGATCTCGCTGCTCCCGCTGCAGATCATCGCCCTCCCTGTTTGCTAACACGCAAATGACACATCTCGCGCAAGACGATGCATTGACCCAACTGGACCAGATTCCATCAAGTCCGAACCCACAACAACGCAACTGATCATGCCCAAAGTTTTCCAGACTCTGAGCTGAAGGTGTTCAAGCATCGCAACAGAGCTTTGGTTTTGCGCTTGCTGCCATCAGTGATTCAGCTAGGTTTGCGATTGGCGCACCGCGGCAGGTAACATGCAGGATCCTTGGGAAGGTGTTGGAAAGGCAAGTCCCCTGCAGTCAAGGCAGCTTTGATGAACTACAACTTTACTGTAGAAGGGCCGGTGTGCAAGTCCTGCATTGCATGTTCAGGCGGAGGACACTCAAGATTTTGTAACCACTGACCAGACTAACAATGCTACTCAACAGACTGAACCAGGGCCTCCGCCATATGAAAGTGTTATGATGAGTGGCTATGACGGAGTAAGCACGACAGACTTGCAGATAACCTCACCCAGCTAAAATGTGTCAGGGCCTCCTGAATTTTGTGCCAACTTGCAGCAGACAGGCGCAGGTGCAAAAAGTGCAGACAGCTCACAACAGGTTGTTGCTGATGCTCTAGGCCATGCTGGGTTTTGGACGCACTGCGTGCATGTCTGATCTCTTTCAGGAAACACAGTGTCTTGCAGGAACCCTCCACAAGCCGTTCTGACTTCCAGATAGAGGTTCGGGATCCCGTGAAGCATGGGGACGGCGTCTCGGTGTGTGTCTTTTTCAGTAACTGTTGTCTCAAGTCCCTGATCATCCTTACACGATTTTCGCATTCAAGAGCCAGACAGCTTGCTTTCTCTACAGGCACATGTATCATACAAGGTCACTACCAAAACCAAACTACCACAATATAAGAATGATCACACAGAGGTCATACGGCGCTTTAAAGATTTTGCATGGCTCTGGCAGCGGCTTCAAGATACCAACAGAGGTGAGCAACCCTTTGCATGCACCTGTCAACACCTTCACGTCAAGCATGCAATGTGTGCATCTGAGCTAAGCTGTCCAGTGTGCCAGACTCAAGGCAGACTGGTAGTGCAACACAGGAATCATTGTGCCCCCTCTGCCAGAAAAGAGTGCAGTACAGAAGTTTCAGATGACAGCAGACTTCATTGAGCAGCGGCGGCGCGCATTGCAAGTCTTTATCAACAGAGTGGTGAGCCAGGCTGCTTGCACAGTCAAATATATGGCACAGTGAGCATCTTGCCGTGGCAACCCCATGATCAGATTTGCACATGTTGCAGTGCAACATTCAGTTTTTGCTTGCTAAGGAACTGGTACATACCTGTCTGGCATGTGTGCAGTATTGGCAGAACATAGAACATGTGCTGCAAGCAACACAGCGGCCTGCTGACAGCTTTGTCTGTAAACTCAGGCGTGTCACCCCTCGTTGAAGTCAAGCAGAGACCTGCAGCTATTCCTGGAGATGTCAGAGGATGAGTTTGCTCATGAGGTGGCACGGGCCCAAATGGAGCAAGGGGGCGGTGCCAAGAAGACCCTGGCAAGCACCCTGCAGATGTTCAAGGACTTGGGCCACAGCACTGCCAACCTCATGAGTGGCAAGCACGATGATGAAGAAGAGGATCCAGATTACATCAAGGTATATTTAAATCTTTGCCAATGCCTCAAGTCTTGTTGTACAGCAAACCCGCAAACATGAGTGAATGTGGTTGAGACACTGGCATGCGACAGTGACGGCCATGCTTGCATGCCAAGGACGTGCTGGCAAGATGGGTGAGTGGCACCATCAGGATGCAAGCTTATTGTGCGCAGACTAGTAGCAAAGCTTCCATCAGCACCAGTGTCAGCAATCACAGCAGACATAATGCTGATCATGACTGTCCCCGCAGCATCAGCAATGCCATGAGCTCATGCATAGCTGCTAGTTTGCGCATGGCAGGCAGCATTCAGATACACAAGCTGCCAAAGTTGAATGTATAGGTATGCTTTTTTCTCCTGCTGTGTCAGAGAACACAATTGGTGATACATGGTCAACCAAGCTGTCTAGGCAACGATGTGCCTGTTACCATGAACAGAGGTCACCAATGCCAGACCATCAGCATGTGCTCAGCTGTGCAGACAGCATCTCTGAAAGCTCAATTATGGCGTGAGATGAGTTCTCACAGCTGCTGTGCAATCAGCAGGCACACCTTTCATTGAACAGTGCATCAGCATTTGCCAGCCAGCCTTTGCCAGCAGCATCCACCCCACTGCACAGGTGTAAAGCCTGTACTCTGTGAAAACATAGACACATAAACTAGCATGCAACAGGCTGATTTGCCTTGTGGCAGACTGTTTACTGCTTGCAAGTAGCTGCTGACCGGACTCTTGGGGCGTTACACAATCATCCTGTCTGATCTTCAGCAGTGCATTGGCATTATCCTCTGCTGAAGGCATGAGATCAAGTTGCTCTGCAGGTCAGGGATTACATCATGCAGCTGGAAGCCCACTTGGCTGAAGTGCACCGCCAATCACAGAGAATGATTGAGCGGCAGAGCAAGCTTGGCCTCAGCATGAGTGAATTTGGGGCAAGCATGGTGGCATTGGGGAAATTTGAGAGCGGCACTCTGGCTCAGAAGTTCACCAAACTTGGTGAAAGGGCAGATAGCCTATCTGGGGCGAGTCAGGTCGGGCTCTTCACGACCCATTCAAGTGCAGGCACAGGATACTGCTGGAGTCTTGCATCATTGTATTTGTGTCTCTGTGCGCTGTCTTTGTGCTTTGTGCGCTGATGCTTCTGCAGGTAGAAGACAGCATGGGGTGAAGCATTCTGTCACCTGGATTGCATCTGCCAGCGTATATACCCAGTGGCGTGAGTTCTACATGTTTGGCTGCAGAAACAATCAGAGCAGCTGATGACTACCTTTGAGGCTCCGTTGAAGGAGTTTGTGCGAGCTGTCAAGTCTGCAAAATCAGTCATGACTGACAGGTCCACAGCTCTAGGCTTGCTGCAGCAGGTGCGTCCACCAGGCCTGATGGTTGACAAGCATATCCTGGCTGACTTTTGTGTTTGGGAGACATGTCATCATTGATACACTTGCTGCGGATCCTGCAAGCCCAGCATGAAGGCATCAAGTGCATGCTGCCAATTCTAATTTCACAGGCTGTCATCACGCTCTTAATGTAGTCACATCTCTGGGGCTTCAATGCTGGTCAGACTGACATCGGAACTCTTTGTATGACTGGCTCATCAAAGCACAAGGTGCACTCCTTACCTGCATCTTGCGGTCAGCCCGCAGAGGAAAGAGTGCGCACACAGCATTCACATCCCCTCTGAGACAGTTGCGTGATGCATGCAGGCACGATTTGACGTTGATGCAAAGCGCACAAAGCTGGCCAAGCTGAGAGGCACTGCAGGAATCAAGGTGAGGCTGCTGTCAATTGCAGGTGGCGGCCATGCTGCCATATCCGCTCCGCATGCGTTTGGCAGAGCGTGTTGTTTGACACGTGGATGATGCAATCATGCCAAGTGCAAATGACTGGGACATGCATTTTGCTTCAATCTTTGACAGGGCTTGTTTTGTACAGGAGGAAAAGGTTGCAGAAGCTGAGCGTGAGCTCAATGATGCACAACACAAAGTTGAAAACACCAAGCAAACATATGAAACGATAGTCCTCCGCATGAGTCAGGACCTTAGCCGGTTCCAGAAAGAGCGTGCAGTTGAGTTGGCAGCAGTATTGCGTGAATTTGCCATCACTCAAGCACAGCTAGCAGCAGATAGCTCAAAAGTGTGGCAGTCCCTAGTGTCAGACATGTCTTCTGGACCCTGAACTGTTTTAACACAAGCCAGCTCATCATATTCTCATTCATTTCATTGATGCACTTGGCTGTTGATGTGAAAGTTGATGCGCTTTGAGTCAGTAAAAAGTAAGCCATTGCCTCATTTGTTTTGGTGATATTGTCTTTTAGAAATTGTGTCATCGTCTGTTCTTCTTCTTGTCTTTGCCCTTGGGTTTGCCACTCGCGCTGCTTGTTGAGGCTGCTGCTGCAGCTGCTGCTTGTGCAGCCTCTTTTTCCTGCTGCTGCTGTTGTGCTTGTGCGCGTTTGCTGCGCATGGGATGCTTGGGAACAAGCTCTGCTATTCTGAGCATCAGTGCAGTACCTGTATTGACAATGATATTGCCTCAGTTCATGCAATCCTGCACTAATATGTTTTAAGTGATACAAGCAGCAAGACACTTTTAAGACATAAGCAGTAGGTGTGCAAGACTCACGTGAAGGTATATCTGCAATCAGGGCTTTGCCACCATCATCTTTGAGTTGCACTCGTATCCGCCCTCGAATCAGCCAGTCTCTGCTGTATGACTTGTCCTGAATGTAGATGTCAATTCTTCAGTTGTCATGTCAAATTCCGCTTACTTGTCAGCACACAGCCAACTTACCTCGATTTGAGCTGGCAACTTTAGGCCCTTCGTGCAGCAATCAACCATTTCTACCACATTAGGATTCTCACAAGCTGCAGCCAAGCGACAGAAGGGCTTCAGTTTAGCAAGCGGAAGACCTTGCAAATGCACAATTCTCAGGCAGGGCTGCAGCTAGGCTTGACGAACAGAGAGTGGTACGCATATCGACGATCTCAGAAACCACCCTTGCCTTTGTCTTTCGGAATTCTGCGGCCCTCAGCAATAGTTTTCTTGGCGTTGATGTAGTTTGGATATAGGATCACTCTCTGCAGCGTGAGCACCAACAAGTCAGTTAGCAAACCATGTCTACAAAATACTCGGGCATGCTTAGGCTCCTGCCAGTACTACCTTGTCATGCTCAAATACCATGACAGCCCTCTCTGCGGACCAACTTTGGCAAAACAAGCTCGACGCTCGCAGCTTTCCGGTGGTATCTTGCCCGATCAACCACCAGGTCGATGCAAATACTGCGCGATGAATGTACAGCCGTGCTGCGGGCGAGCAACAAACAGCTTCTGCTCGTGACGCTCAACACAAGTTCGGGTTGTTTCGCTGCCCAGGCAACTAGAATGCTGTGACTAATCACCCCTCGTTTGCTATGGCGGTTGCACTCAAACTGGCCCTCGGGTGATCCTGCAATGCGCCTTTCATCAACCTAGCGTAAGTATGCACTTTGCTTGTTCAACACAGCTAGGAACAGACTCTGTGCGGCGTTCCTTGTTGTCGTTTGCCACTCCGTACACCGCTGCCTCAGGGCAACTTCAAGCCTTTCCTTGCAGTGAAAGGCAAAAAAATATCTCGCAATTACTCTAGACCGTCTCGCTTTTTAACACATATCGAGCTGCGAGCTACAGCTGAACAACCGTCACAACAAGAGGTGTATGAATATATCACGCTGTTCAAGGTAACATACTGCACGAATGCATGGAATCATGTACATGTCAGCCTTGTGGACCATGTGTGTAAAACATCCAGATCCTACTGCCCCTGTGCATGCGCGCAACCCTGCGGCAACATGCATCATGGCCTGATTTCATAGGTTTGAATCGAACTTTGCACATTGCTCCTGGCCTGCACCACATATCCACACGTTTTAATTCCTTAAGCATCTTTGCAGGTGAAAGATGGTGTAGAAGTAGACCTTGCAGAAAGTATCCTAGACAAGTTCTGGTCTTTACAGTACATGATACCAGCTGGAGTGCTGAATAGTTTTGCTGGGCCTGTAAAACTTATGCATGCTGAGAACCCCAGGCTTAGCATGACCCATGCAGTTCACTTGAGATTTGGATCAATGCAGGTAGGAGGTAATTGTTCATCTGCTCATTGTGTTCATGTTCTGTATCAGCAGAGCACAGCGAAGCCCAGCCATGTACCTACTTGCAGCACGTAGATCAGTTCAGGCAACATGCCAAGCTGCAGCAAGTAAGGACTGAGGCTGATGACATGTGCTGGAGATGGTTGTGGCAGGCAAAGTCCCTCGGGACATAGAAGCTATCTTCAGAAAGGGCTCAGACTGGGATGTGGGTATGGATCACATCTTGGTATTGCAGGTGGGCAGTGAGAATTGTGGCCAGATCAACCCTTGTACCTCTGCCTCTGCTGCATCAGGGGTATATGGTGGGCTCTGGTTGCCAGAAAGCAGCTGTCCAAAAAACCGTGCTTTCAAAGGAGCTCAATATATTGTGATACACATGTCTGCACAGATCATGCAACATTTCTTGCAAATGTCATTGCCTGAGCAATGCATGTTCTTGATATAGGCACGAGAGGATGCTACCAACCAAGAAATGCAGAAGTTCTTATGGGTCCTAGCAGAGCTGAGCAGCAGCCCAGCCATCAATGCAATGCAAACCACTCATGGGTCATTGCATGCGTTGTCCAAAAGTGCCATTGGGACCCATGTAGTGTTTACAAGACTTAGTCTGCAGGAACAGCTTGATGCTTTGCTGTTGTCACCTCCACACCATGCTTTGATCCAAGGGGACTCAAGATTACCTGCAAGAGCGATTGCAAGCTATGCTATGACCATTGCACCTGCTCAGAAGCAGCAGTCACGGTCACCAGATGGAGGGGGAGTTCTTGGTGTGTCAAAAGCATGAAATGCTTTCGAAGCTTGCAAAAAAGCAATGGGAAGACGCTGTGAAGCATTGTCTTTTCTAGCGCATGCCTCTGACATACAATTTGTGCATGTAAATGTGTGAGCGATCTGGAAAAGTCTTAGCTGACACGTACAGTTATAAGACACATTGGTCAGCAGGGTTCTGTCATGTTTTGAACAACAGGCTGCTGTATGTGGAGCAGCTGAAGATGATCACCTAGCAAGCTAAGCCTAGCCTTTGCACAGCGTAAAGTTGTGTGGGATTTTGCTGCAACTCAATTGCATGTGCACCTGATAGGAACCAAGGCTCAGCTGGATTGTCTTTTGCTGGCTTGCTTCTGACCTTTACCTTCAACACCAGACTGCTGTACCAGTTCCCCAATCTGCTTCTCAAGGTCATCTATCTTGCTGCCCATCTCATCTACCCTGCTGATGATCGAGTCTGACATGGTCTGAAATCTTCCTTGCATTTGCTGCAGCAGGTTCTGCACCTACAGCAGCACCGCAAGTCTCAGCACTGCATCACTACGCTTTGGCGTCAAGTGTTGATTCTGTGTGTAACAAGCCAGACTTACAAATTCTGACAGGTCAGCTGAGTCTTGGACTGTCTGCGGCTTGCTTAGTGTTTCGTTGCCCTGCTGGGGATCAGTGAAGCTAAGTGTCAGGCCCAATTCATGCCAAGGACGAGAGTGATCACTGCAGCAGCAGCGATCGGTGATCACGCCTTACCAACGGCCGGGTGCTGTTGGTGCGCTGTGTCACGTGTGAACCTGACATTATGGAGCACTGTTGAAACGTTTGTACAGCCCCGAGGGGGCAGAGATGCAGCAGTGCGGACGTTGTGGGGCACATTTGCACGGACAATTGTCAGAGTTCCTCGGGTGCATTGACTACAGTATCTTTTGAAAGCCTGCCATTGACCTGCGTTGTGGACAATTGCAGAGGCAATTGCCGAGGCTCATCGCAAGAATCACCTGTTCTGCTCTCCTGCGCGCGCAACCATCACACCATCGAGCTTGCTGTAGTCACTGCAGGGATCTGCCACCTGAATTGGTGCACGTAGAAATACAACTGGCACGAGCGCTTTCACACCATGGAGGAAGAGGAGATGACATTTGATGCAGTGCCTGCTGCTCAACTTGAACCTGTACGGAAGAAGCTGAGCAGGTTGAAGCGAGCACATGTGCCTTCAGAGGCTGTCACAGCGGCACAGCCGCACTCCCCAGCACTCGCTGCATTTGATGCTGCTCCCCGTGCATTGTCAGACAGGACCAATTTGGACCCATGTCCTGAGCAAGCCTCTCACCTTTCACCACCCATGTCACCCACAACAACAGCTCCTGAGCCTTCAGCTAGCCCTCCCAACAGCCCTGCGCAGAGTCTGCTGGGCTCAGCAAACAGTCCAAAAGTTTCTGAAAAGTCAGCTGCTGAGGTTGATTACTGGGATTCAGAGGACGAGCTGGAGGCTGAGCTGACAAGGCGTGAGCGTGCTGAAGGCTTTCATGCAGAGTCTGCTACATCATCAGGTCAAACCAAAATTTGCCGCTGGACAACATGCCACTTTGCTGTTTGAATGCAGCTGCTTGTCACTCCTTTTCCTTGTGTTGCTAATCTGTGATCTGGACACCATGGTGGTATTGAAAGGCAGGCCGCAAGCTGCTTTGTACAACTGCAGAAGGCAAAGCCCCAGCAGATGGTGGAGACAATGACAGCGATGTTGACTCTCCTGGCAAGAGCTGTAGTCCTGACAATTATGAAGAGCTCAATTCGCAAACCCAGAGGGTGCTCAGAGGTGACGTATCTCATCACTTGCAACTGCCACTACCTGTATTTCAATGCCCACATAGTGTGTTATGCATCTCATGGATACAGACAGTGCAACGCGGGACGTAATTGGGCAGGGGCATGCCATACAACGGCAGCCGCTGAGCAGCGTGCTTGGAAAGATCCTCACCAGAAAAGATGCAGTTATCATGAGGTATGTTGATTCTGTGCCTAGTTAGCTGCTTTGTGCTAGCGCTCCAAGGCACCACAACAGTTGAACTCGAGCACACTTGGTCATGTGGACTGGACTTTTATGATACTGAGCATTTTCCTTGCACCAAAAAGGCTGTCATATGAGCTAGATGCAATTTGTCCTGAAATCAGACAGGGCTGATTGTCACAAGCTTGTATTGTATCTATGCTTGTACATGCAACAACAGCCCATCAGTACTTGCTCTCTTGCCTCATCCTGCCGACAGGCAGATACAACAGGATTCTGAATGCCATCAGGCTTGCTCAGAAAGTCACCATTGCTGTTTGGCAGGGTCTCTGCTTCTGACCTTGACTGTGCATGCCCATTGCACAGGGCTCCTGTGGTGCCAGTCCGCCCAGCAAAAGCAGTGAGGCAATCAGCAGCAAGGCCAGCCGGCCTGCAATCCAGGCTGCACAGCCAAGCAGGCAAGCTGATTGGCCACCCAGAGGAGGCACAAGATCAGGACCTGCTTGTGCTGTCTGACGATGACTCTGAGCAAGGTGGATCACAGAGAGATGCGGTGTTGGCAGATGCTAGTCTGTCACTGGTGGGTGTCTGTCATGACCAGAGCATGCAGAGCTGGGACTGTTGATGTATGATGCAGTATCAGTAGCAGCTTGCTAGAGCATGCGAAGCACCTGTTGCTGGCCATGTATGCCTTGGCATCAGACTGTGAGGGTCTGAATTGCTACAGTGGTGCAAGGCAGGTTGCCTGTTGCCACGGACTATAATACAAGACCCCAATCATGTCAAACATCACATGGTTGGGTAGTTGGGTGTCTTGGAGCTGTATGACTAGTCAAGACCTGTCCTCTTGTCATACTGTGCAGACCACAGTCAGCCAGTGCTACAGCAAATATAGTGCAAACATTGGTGTGCTGCAAGGTTGATATCGTTGATGGCCACTGCAGAAGCAAGCAAAGGATTTTGTGGCTCAGCACAAGACAAAGCCTCCTCATCAGAACAGGCTGGGTCTACCAGTAGGATCTGCTGTCAATGCACCACAAGATGACACTCAGGTGAGTGGGTCTTTCCCACACCAGGCATGCATGGCTTGCCACTCACTGCCAACGCCATATCTTATGCTGCACACTGCCTCCCATCCAGGACATTCTGTGCATGAGTGTTGCAACACATGGCAAGCATGTCGTGAAGACATTCGTTTCGCAGATTGTTGCAGATCTGCAGCTGGTCAGCCTCAGAGCGTTTGCTGTTGCCAGTGACGCAAGCTCAGCCTGCCTGCTGTGACCCAGGCAGGTGTTTTACATATTGCTTGAGAAGTTTTGCAATGCTGTGACCTGAGCCATCCATCACAATCCTCTCCTGAGCACAGATTAGGGTGCTTTATGCAGCAGAGCTGATGTGTGCGCAGGAGATGGGCTTTGACAGCATCCCCTTTGAGGAGCCAGAGCTGTTTAGGGTGAGGAGCAACTTCCCAGCGCTGCCCGGCCTTGCAGACAAGGAACAGAGCCGGCTGCATCTCAGGCTGGACAGCCAAGACATGCTGGATGGCAGCCCACAGCAGGCAAGCTTGCTTTGCCAACCTGCTGATGTGCACTCTCTGTAACCTTGCTGCAGACTGCATGCTCTGAGATGTAGGCAGTAGGCTGTTTGCTCTCAGCTGTTTAATATAAGCTGATTCTCCAGGGCTTACCACAGGCTGTGTGCTGCCATAGCGCAGTCTGGCTTCTAGTCGGACATCATGCAATGGTATGCGATCATACATGCATGTCATGCAGCTGACGTCCTTTTTGCCTGCATGCATGTACTCATGCCTGTTCTGCAGGTAATCACATGACACTGCTTTTGTAGTCACTCACAAACAAAATCTGCGTCAGGACGCCTTTGACAATTTGCTGTAAACAATGCATGGCTGCAGCATGATGACATACAGAGGAAGCAGACAAGTTGGCGGGGGGAAAAGTGCTGTTGAGAACTGGTCTGTCTGCATGATCAGGGTGATGAGATGACTGATGATGCAGCTGCACAAGCAGGCGGTGGGAGCATTCACGCAAGTGAAGCTGCAGACAGTGCTGCGCAATCAGATGGCAGTGAGTGTGAAGCTGATCAAGATGACAAAGCAGCCGATGATGATGATGATGACAGCCTGTCTGGTAGCGGGCGCAATTCATCTGATGCAGAAGACAGTCCTTCTGTCAGGGAAGGCAGTGACCCCAATGATGTGACCCCTTCACCCAATGGCAGCAAAGATGAACAGAGCTCAGCAGCTGATGAAGAGGATGAGGAGGCTGATGCGGCATCACAGTCTGGGGCAGAGTCAATGAGTGAAGATGACAATGCTGATTCACAACCTGAGCCAGGTGGGACTGGCCCCTTGAGCGTCTGTGGAAGGTAGCAAAGTTACTGAGATCTACTCAAGCTGGCTGCATCAGCCGCAGCACATGCTGATCTGAGTCAGTTGGTATGAGTCTACATCATCACCTGCTGGGCATGTAAGTCTGCACCCTGTAACTTGGCATTGCAACCGCACACAGTTGAGAGCCTCAACACACATGAGCAGGCAGTTACACAACTACAAGAAATCTGCAGCAGGCTGCCTGTAGGCATTAGTTACCACACTGTTCAGCTCAAATCTGGATGCATCTCCAATGCTGATGGTGTTGCTTTAGTTGCAGAGGGGTCAGCTTGGTGGCAAAAGGGTGGTTATCAGCAGCAGGCCTACAAGAAGGCAGCCAAGCCCATGTACAATGAGTTTGTGGATGAAGAAGTGAGCTCTGCTTGATGACACAAGCATGGCCATGTCAAATCAGGAGTTACGGTTTTGTTAGGTCAAGCTCGTTTTTAGTCTGGGGCCACCACCCCCCCCCCCCCCCCACCCTTCACAGATCTTTGTCTGCATGTCCTTTGCACAGCCTTGCTGTATGACATGTCAAGCAATCACAGACAGACTCGTGTGGACTGTATGCATAAGTCAGTGTGCACACCTAACCGTATGACCTGAAATTGTCGTTACATACTGGCAGAAGCAAGCGGCACCGGCCGTGTTGTGCGCTGCTGTTTACTCCAATGCAGCCTCAGAGCAGTTGGTGACCTCTCAGCGGTCCTGCACAATATTGCAGCATTTGCGACTTTGCTGGATGTGGTGACTGTGTCCAGTGTGTGGGTGCAGGCAGAAATGAGTGAGGATGAAGGTCACAGTCAAGGCGATGCAGATTCAGATGCTGATGACGATGGCGATTTGGTGAGTGTCAATGCCACATGCATGCAGTGCAAACAGCAATTTGAGTGCATCTTGATCATCATCATCATCATTGCTATAGGCTTTTTAGGTCAGGGCTGTTGAGCCTGCCTAGGTATGAACAGATGAAATCAGTACTCGTTCAGCTTTTTGGCCATAACCGCATTAGTGTGGATGCTGCAAATTTGTTCTGGACATCCTTCACCACATTGTTTGGCAGTGGTAAGGCAAAGAGTGTCTCAAGAATACCAGGGTGTGCAATATTCATATCAAAGCATATGTATGACATGATGGTATGCTTGTTTTGCACATTAGCCTGCTGCATTTTGCAGTATCGTGTGACAGGACAGTCATGCATCGTCAGCGCCATGAGACAAACGTTGAGCTGTCACATTGCTGAGCGCCAGCTCACCCCAGAACGCAATGCCTGTCTAGCAATTGTGAGCACGTGTTATCCTTGCCTGGATGACATTTTGTCTGACGCGACAGAAAAATGAAAGAATTGCAAGTCAGTAGGCCTAGTTGCATCTGCATCGTTATAATCTTGCCAATACAACCATGAACACCATCTCTGAGTGGATGTCATCAAGCGGCTGTGGAGTTGTAGGAGGACTTGATAGGGCAGGAGAAGGAGAGGGTCGGGGATGAGAGCAGGCGAGCCAAGGTGCACCAGCAGTGGCTGGAGCAGCAGGACGCACAGCAGGTGGCCCACCTCATGGCGGGCCTCACAAATGGCTTCAGGCGCAAACGAGCTGGTGACCTCCTTCATGAAGATGTAAGCACCTGGCTCCTGCAATCACTGACAGCAGTCACCCACATCACAGCTGTTGGGTCTTACTTGACACACACACATAGTGCCAGGTGTCCCAGAAAACTGCAATGGCTGTTTGTAGTGCATGCCATATGTCATACAGGCCTGTGGAAGACCACCAAATCAAAGAGAGTCCTTGAGGACTTTCTTTTTGACACAGACCATAGCAGCTTGCAACTCTACAGGACTGTTTACAAAGCCAATCATTCAGTTTACCAGTGTTGTGACTATTTGTCTACTGTCAGATGCTATCCCCATAGGAGACTGATCAGTAGGCTCAGGTGTGGTTGCCATGGCCTACATGTTGACACAGGCCGCTTTGGCAAAGGAAGTGAACATTGCAGCAGGGAGGAAAGGGTTTGTCCTGTGTGCATGTCTGGCTCAGTTGAAGACGAACACCATTTTCTGTTTGACTGCCCCGCATACAGTCACACACGTCAACAGTGCAACCACCTTTTTCATCAGGCTTCATCTTTAGTGGCAACTTTGCTGGCTACTGATCAATCCAAGGTGTTAGGCAGTGACCTCAAGACTTCCTTTGCACAAGAAAAATCTGTGTTGGCCAGTCCGCTTTTAGCTTGGCTTCTGAAGTTTATGGAACTAGATGAGTGTAGAGCGTCTGCCGTTGCGGTACTAGCGCCCTCCTTCATTACAGCATCACTACTGCAACTGCTTTGGTGCTTTATTGTCGAACGCCTTGAACATTTAGTGCTTAGTGTACGTTGATTTCCAGTTATTGTCTGTTGATTCCCCTGATGAGTCCTAAACACACAGACAGGAAATGTAAATTGATTGATTGATTGATTGAAAACCAAAGGACTTGTTCATCTGGGCCTGCTTGTACATGTCCGCTGCTGCAGAAGTGCATCTTCGACATGTTGCAAGGTGTGACATACAGCGTTGGTATGCATCAGGTGGGTACAGACTATGACACACGTAAGAGGAGAGCATGCAGAGATGATGATGAGGAGAGCCTGCTGTCTGATGATGAGGAAGACCGGCTGGCAGGTTTGCTGCACAGGGATGCGGATGACAGTGATGATGCTGGCTTGGATGAGCATGAGAAGGAGCAGCTGCGGCGCGCTCATGTGCTCAAGGGCAGTCATGTAAGTTCCCTCATGAATTGCGAGTAACACCGTAAGCCCCGTAGAGGGGGGTCCTGGTGACCCCGTTCTCCATGCTGGTCATACAGCTTGACAGTGGCTCAGCAGGTACATGGGGATGAGCCATATAACCATGCATACATATAAACACATATGTATGTATGTATGTATGTATGTATGTATGTATGTATGTATGTATGTATGTATGTATGTATGCATGTATGTATGTATGTATGCATGTATATATTTGGCTATAACACAGGTTTGGAAGTGTGTGTGTGTGTGTGTGTGTGTGTGTGTGTGTGTGTGTGTGTGCGCTCACAATATGCAGGAGGGCAGCCATGCACAGCTCATTCTGCAGACAATGCCGACTGCCGCATGCGGTGACATGCATAGCACAGGTGAGCTACGTGTGCCTTGAGGGATTGAAAAGGCTGTTTGTCTGCCATAGATTGAAGAGGTTGGCAGTATTGATCTGGATGCTGGCTCACAAGAGATCCTGGCTCTGCTATCCTCTGCCTCCCAAGGCCATGGTCAAGGCCACCATAATAGCAGACCACCAGCCACCTTGCTACAGCTGCCAAGCAAGCATCAGCCACCCCTTGTCCAAAAGGTAACACAAGCAGCTCTGTGTGTCCACATTTTTAGTAAGCATGTGTCACATGCAACAGTGATGGCAGAATCTGACAAGTTGAATTTCCACGCCAAATTTTGAATTTGCCCTCAGTGATGAATCTCCTTGCACCTTTTGAAAGATACTTCAAGACTGTGGCAAACTTGCCTGCACACAACATTGCCTCGCAATGCTTTGACAACTGCTTTCTGAAAGCAGCAGCAATACATTCGACAAAGACCACTCTGAGTAGCTGAACAATGCGCAATCAATATAAAACCTTGCGTGTACAAAGAGCCACGTGTAGGATGCCATCAGAGTAATGGCTGGGCGACTTTATAAGCAACTGTCTGTGCCTAGACGAGTAGCAGCCTTGTGTTATGCAGACCACTTTCATGGGCAGAAGCGTGCCTTCGTTGACTGCATCTCGGGGGGCTTCACAGATGGCCAGCCGCTCATACGTGTTTGGCAAAGATGATAGCAACAGTGGTGCTCCACTCACAGATGGTCCTGGTGGCACTGCACCGGTATCATCTCTGCTTGCATGCCATCATTGCATGCTGCTGATACGGCTGACTTACACGCTTGTACAGACCATCCGATCATTTGGCATGCTTTGCTCAGAATGAAAGACATTATGCTGTATGTGCATTGTCGCGTGCCAAGCTGTAGATGTAGTTAAGCAGCTCAGGCATGCGTCACAATGTCTGCAGGTGACTGGGCCTACATCCTTCAGTGGATTGGAGAGCATGCTGGGGGACTCTTCTGGCAGAGCAGGCAGCATCTCTGCCACACATCATGAAAGTAAAGAAGCCTGTAGAAAACCCAGCTTGTTGGGCAGGCTGGCTGGATCAAGCAGTAAGCTTGGCCCTGCAGCAGGCAGCATGTCTGCAACCGACCTACAGAATGCGCTTGCCAGCTCGTGTGGCGCACGTTTAGCTGCCAAAGCCAACAATGCAATGAAACGGCGATGATACTGGTTGTACTTTTGGTCGCACCATGAGCAGCATTGTAAGGCAGTTACATCTACATATCTTCAGAGAATTGATCAGGGTATACGTAATATGCAGAGCAGGCTGTGCAAAGTCCTGCCCTGTCCTCAATCCATCTGGGTGTAGATGGTAAGCCTATGACTACAAAGTCATAGTGACAGCAGTAGCTTGCAATACAATTCATGCACTGACATTGCCAGCTGAAGGGCATACAGTGCAGTGTTGGGCTGAGTGTTACTGTCATGTCAATGACTGGCCACCATGTGCACGGTGCAGCTTTGCGATGTCTCAAGAAACTTTAGGACTAAATGAAGACGCTAAATAGTACAGGTGCAACAGAAACACACACTGAATGCTCAATAGGTGTAGTATCCACTGTCACTGCTGTTGAAGTAGTCAAATGCAAACACTGTGCCTCCAAGTACTACTACAGCAGCCACCTCCATCCAAAGAGCTCCAGGCTCTATTTTCTGCAGAGTGCACAACAATCTTGCTGCATTGCGAACAAATAGACTTTGTTGAGCCACACCAACATGCAGAGCTGACTGCATGTTGTTCAAGCACATGCACTTTACTGAGCATGAGCATGTCCCAACCTTCACACAATTTGAGTGCTGTTCAACCAGATCAGATAGATTCTATCAGTAGCGGCTTGTCACAGGTATAGCTATTCCACCAAACTCTTTTGAGTTGTATACCTGTGCATGATACAAGATGGCTGGCACTGCTATCGAGCCTATGGCTGAGAAACCTGTGAGGAACTTGCCTGCATCTATCCACCTGCATCATAGCGTGCAAAAACCTAGGTCGATACAACACCAGTGACTTCTTGCACAAATACACACATTCACAATGTATGTTAAAGCATCTGCCAATCATCTTTGCAAAGAACGCACCCACTAGCCATACTACTGCCGCCATAGATTAAGGCTGAAGATGAGGACCCTGTCCCAAAGAAGAGGTAGGGCATTGGGACCAGGACATACATGAAAGCTGCAGGAGAAAATATGTGAGAAATGCATACTTGCTGCATGTCGCTCGTGAGAGCCACATGCTAGAGCAAACAGCACAATTGTGCCATCGGCTGGCAGGAAGAAACCTGTCAGTAATGGCCACCAGTTGTGCCATAGTATGCACCCCTGTGAAGCAGCAATACATAAGCATTGCCTATCAAACAACTCTCACATTGCTGATTGGTTGCAAATGTAACATACTGTGCAGTGAAAGTGCGCCAGGGTTTACCAGCAATTGCAGCAATACACCGAGACTGAAGGTGAATGCTAGCCCAGCCAGTCTGCATCCATTGGCTAGTATCATAGACTTTTCAGAGACCATTCGTTGCATCTGGGCGTTTGTATGACTTGATTTGCGATATCCAGCATTGCCGCAAGTCTCGTATAGCAAAGATGTGACATATGCAAGTGAAATGTCACTCAAAGCACAAGCACTTCTGCGGAGATTTGTGCTGAAACAGTCTCCGCTACTCACACTGCAACAAAAAGCATCAACGTCAAACCCCTATGCACGCAGTCATGGCAAAGGTCCGTCAGACATCTATCTCTGCAGATTCCGGAAAAGCAGAGCACAGCGTGCCTGCACAGTATAGCTTGCACAGCAGCACACTTGCAGCACACTTACGTCTAATGTCCTGGATGGCCATCAGGTGCTGAAATAGAAATCAGACCTGGCTTCCACCCTCAGTAGTACCAATCGCGCGGCAACACAGGCGTGGAGTACGCAGTCAGGGATCACAACTTGGCAGATTACGCTGTCTGTCGTCGACAGCGGACGATCCAGGCTGTCGCAGCAACTGCAGCAAGCTTGCGTCTCTCCACCTGGAAAGGACTGATGAGATGCAAAAGCTGGACGTTGTTTAGGATGCCCCTCAGCTAGCAAACGATCGTCAGCAGCGGGCCGGCTGCGGGCGGTATGACTCTTGTTGCTGCCGCCGCTACATTGTTTTAGCTGTTTTTTTCGTCAGGACGTCCTGCTCCCCTGAAAGTTTAGCTAGACTGGCCAATGTGGGTGACAGGTTGCACAGCTTACTTTTTATTGGCAAGTGCCCTAGACAGTTAATGTTATAACCACAGACCCTAGACCCAATCACAGCCCAAATCCAAGCCTTAAACCCAATTACAGCTGTACATGTACAACACGAGCTGGCATTGCATGTCATAAATAACATAACAGCATTTAGACATTTAGGCATTTAGACATTTAGGCATTTAGACATTTAGACACTAAGACATTTCGATGATATATGACATTGTTCAAGCTGTTGTGCGTATACGGCTGTACTGCAGTACTCAAACTTCACTCCTCGTTTGATCCAGGGCAGCCGTACCCGTTCACGGCGTGAGAGCGCAAATGCACTGTCGTCACACGCAGCAAAGCACACAAACCTCATGAACCTCATTTCTTAGTGTGACGGTCGTTGATCATACTGATCACTATGCGGGTGAAAACCATCCAAATAGTGTGGCACGAGAAAAAGCCGGTGTATTCAGTCGATTTTCACTCTTCTGGGGTTTTGGCGACGGGAGGCGGAGACAAAGATGTCAAGGTGTGGCCTCGATCTGGTTTTGCCAGTGCACTACAAGTTGCTCTGAAGTTTCTATTGGTGTTTAGACAAACATCCTTTCTTGTGCTGCAGTTGTGGGAGGTGAGCGAGACAGTCAGTATAGTGCGCGGGAATAATGCTTGCAATTTCATACACAAACGGCAGATGCCTGATATGTGCAAGTTGGGCAGGTCAAACTCGACAGTGAGCAAAATCCTGTCGTGACGCACCTTGGACACTTGATGGGCCACACCAGAGATGTCAATACTGTCAGATTTGCACCATCTGGTATGGCTGTTGTGCACATAGAGCTACAAGTGATATGCTGATTGGAGCTCAAAGCAACACTGCATGCATGTAGAGGCTGTGCAGGTCAGCTGCTGGCTTCTGCTGGTGTCGGCGGAGAAATGTACCTTTGGAAGCCAAGCACAGAGACCCAGAAAGTGTTTGGCTCAGAGGAGACAGACCCTGGCTGGAAGACCAGCGCTGCGTTAAGGTCAGCCACTGCTGGGCAATACTGCGTTAGAGAGCTTAAAATCAATACCAGGCTGTGCTGAGAGACTTGGCACTGCTTGCAAGCCCATCAATGTGAGCCCTGCTGCATTGACGACTCTGTTCAGCGCCTCAATGCATTTGATGTACCAGGGGCCACACAGACGATGTGCAAGACTTGGCCTGGGCACCTGACTCATCTGCACTCATATCTGGCTCCATTGAAAACATTTGCATCATCTGGGATGTAGAGGCTGGGGCAAGAAAGTGCCGCCTGGAGGATCACCGTCACTATGTTCAGGTACATCTTCATCTGCACATCACCTCACTCAGCATGTAACATTCAGCAGCTTGCTTGTTAAACATCAATCGGCTTGTCATGCTGTCGCTCTGATTGTGATGGCAGGTCAGTATACCAACATGCCTCACTCTACTACTGTAGCCCTGTTGCAATAGCCAGCCAGTCTGACAGGCCTCAGAGCAAGTTCATGTGTTGTGTGCCTGTACAAGGTGTCACAGGCAAGCAAATCATAATAAAGTAGTTGTGATGCTGAGCTGTACATGCGCCAATGTGCAGGGGGTGACCTGGGACCCTGCTAGCGAGTTTGTCATCTCTCAGAGTGCAGACCGTACCTGCAGGTATGCTGCAACTGCTTTGCTGTCCTGGACGTGGCACAGTGATGCTACAAGGCACTCAGATGGTGACTTTACTAAACTGTTGTCAGACTTGATTGTGAATCACCCAACCACACTGTTTGCTGGCTGATTCCTTGATTGCACCTCAATCACGCTGTATGTGGTTTGACTCCTTGATTGCATGCTAAATGCTCACTCATATCAGATGCACTGTTGCAATGTTTATTGTTGCGTATTATTTCTTCTTGTGGTTGTACACAGAGTGTACGGTCCCAAAGGTCCTGTGCTGGGCAAGAAGAAGGCCAAGAAGAGTCAGGCTGCCAGCAGTGTGAACACAGTGTTGGACATGCAATGTCTACACGTGCTCTCCAAGCGGGCCATGCCAGCATCAGGTGGCAGCTTGCCTTCAGTAGCAGTCATGATGCCATGCACTATGCCTTATGTCCATGTTGTCACCTCAATCAATAAGTTGACCCTTGAAACGTGCACCTCTCAAGCCTGTCACTGGAAAAATTGGCTTCTTGAAGAAGTTCTGAACTCTCAACGTGTAAGCAACCTGCACTTCACTGATCCAGCTGTCATGGGGACTGATCTTCATCATGATTAGTTACGGAGAAAGCGTACTTGTGTTGATGGTACAGGACCATCTGAACAAGAGCAGGAAGACAGCAAGCCACAGCGCTTGAGTCTGTTTCAAGATGAGCAGCTCAACAGCTTCTTCCGCCGCCTGGCCTGGTCGCCTGATGGTATGCCTGTCTACCTTGAGATCCATCTATATGTTATGCTCTGTGATGTGAAGTCAGATGTTTTAATAAGTAATGCTCGAAGGCTGGTTTATTGCTGGTTGAGCTTGCTGCCCAATTTGCCACAGTTGTTTCCGTCAGGAAGATGGAATGATCAGCTTGTCAAATCTGCCAAATGTGGTAACAGCCACGTTTGCTTGTCATAAGATCCTTGCAGAGTCATCCCAGACAAGACTCAATCTCAATGCGCCCCGAAAGGAAAGCATACGTCATGCATGCATAAGACTCTGACACATGCATGAGCACGTGTTGCACGCAGGCTCCTTCTTGGTGGTTCCTTGTGGACAGTACAAGCAGACAGCAGACAGCCCAACTCTCTTCACAGCGTACGTGTATGCCAGGGGCCACTGGGCCCAGCCCTTCTTGCGCCTGCCAGCCACCAACAAGGTGAATCGTGCGCATGCTTTTTGGATGTGTCATGCAGTCAGTCCGAGCCTTTGCCACTCCAACCAATGTATGCAGATGTGGTGGCTCGTACCATTGCAAGGACTAACATCCTGGCTCCTGACACAGACAGAATTTCAGAAAGCAGGCTGGCAACGTAATCTTGCAATTCCAGCAGATTTATTGCATCATTGCAATCAAGGTCTTTTGTACGTCTGATTGCAACAGAAACCAGCAACATATCTCAATCCTTGTTTAACAACAGGGGACAGCGACAGTCACCAGTCAGCAAGTCTTCGGTGCACTGTGGCCCGAGCGCAATGCTGTGATGTTGTTTTTTAGGCAGTTGTGGCCATCAGGTTCTGTCCCCAGCTTTTCAGCTTGAGAGATTGTCCACCTCAGGACAATGGTCTGTCTGACACTCAACAGCAGCAGCCCTTCCAGCTGCCTTACAGAATGGTGTTTGCCATTGCTACCCTGGACAGCATCATCATCTATGACACCCAGGTAAGGAACAACAGCCAATCAGTCTGAGCTCCCATGGGCTTTGACTGTGCTGCATCAGGAGCATATTGCCCTGAATGCTGGCTGCAAAGCTTTTCCATCTATGGCTTACACCTGTTTGCAATGTTTGCACGCAGCCCTGTGACCCGGCTTATGTTTTTGCATGCGGCTGATGCAAGCTACTTTCATGCATAGCTGGATGCATCAAGTCTGACATGTGTGTATTCCACTGTTTGTTAGCCATGACAGATTTGATGCATCGGTGCAGCAACCAACTCCAATAGCTGTGTTGGGTGCTCTGCACTTTGAGGCAGTCACAGACTTGGCCTGGTCCTGCGATGGAACCTTCTTGGCGATCTCCTCCTATGACGGCTACTGCAGGTGAGTCTTGTAAATTGACCTCACATCCCTTGCTGTGTGCCTTGACAAACTGCATGGCGCATGCATCATGCCCAGGCTTGACAGTGCTGTAGCCTGCCAGGCTGGTCATCCTGCCTAACATGTCAAAGTGTCATGAGTGTGTTGAATGGCAAGGAGGGTTTCGCAACTCCAAGACTGTAGTATCATATGCTGCATGACAAGCGCAATGCTAGCTGGCTTGTGATGCCAAAGGAGTTCAGCCAGAGCGGCACGACAGTGGCAGGAAAGCTGCTTCTATACAGAGCAAGCTGTTTGCAGCTGATGATACATGATACATCAGGTCTGTGGTGTGTGATGCAGCATTGTCAGTTTTGACAAGGGAGAACTGGGCGAGTTTGTGTTGGCAGCCGACCTTCCCCCCCACATCAGAGAGCGTGTTGCATGCGCTGCCAAGCAAGCAGCTCCTCCTGCATCCACACCTCACCCACATAAGACCCCAGGGCCTGCTTCTGGCTCAGCCAATATGCCACCACCTAGCACTTCCCAGGTGACAAGTACACTGTACTGACATGCAGAAATGGGGTTCAAGCAAGTTGGTGTGATGTGCTAGCAGTCTGCTCAGCAAACTTGCGTTTTGCATGACATTGTGCATCCTGCTAGGCCTTGCTTCTCTGTGGTTTACCACCATCTGCCATGCACATGTGTGTGTGTGTGTGTGTGTGTGTGTGTGCTCGCTCACAATCAATACAATGGCACAGTGAAGTTGTCGTCACACTGCCATGCATGACACAGCAGAGCTCATGTACAGGCAAGCAGGCTGCAGCAAGAGGAGGACTTCAGCATGATGAGCCCCCTTCCCATGAGGAAGATGAATGCTTCTAATGCAACTGGCGAGAAGTCTGGCATTAGACGCCTCGCACCCACTCCAATTGTTACAGGTACATGTTGGAAGAAGACTTACTCATGTATTGCCATAGCTGCCCTCAATTCATGCTGATTATCATGTCCTACAAGTGGGAGATCATTTTACCATCAAGTCTGCCGGCATGTGCCAAGAGCTATCTGCGCATAGATTACTTTGCTATGTCTTGTAGATCAACGTTTATAACAGTGTTTCACAGCAGCTGTGAGGTACCTGTGCAGGCAACAGCAGACCAGACAGCACCCAGACCACCAAGAAGGCGCGGCGAATTGCGCCTGAAGCTGTTTGATTGCCACATCAATGTGATATCAAGCATTGTAAAAAGACAAATGCTGCTCTGCTTTATGCATTTCTATAGAGCTAGGTTTTGTAGCAGCAGTCAGTATTGCGCACCACAGTTTTTTTTCTTTGGCGTTTTCAAGTTCAGCGGCTTCAAACATTTGCATACTCAAGCACTGTTTCTGGGCTGTCTCGGTTGCCATGCACATGCTCAGTCAACTTGTATTTCCTGTCTTTAGGACTCATCAGAGGAGTCAACAGACAATGACTGAGAATTCTGAGTAAGAATGAAACAAATCATTCAATGCTGTTTTGGGCCACGCCAAAGTTTGTAGACAAAATCTACATGCATCTAACCATAGCAGCAGTCCAAGCACACCATGTCAAACAAGTTGCAAAAAATTGTTTGTGTGTGCCAGCCCAACCAGGCTGATCACTTGTATGAACCAATGTATCACAGAGAGCGCAAAGCCCCAAGGGCCGAGACATTATAAATTTGGCAGGAAATTACGTCAATCTGCGGTCCCCGAAGCATAAGATGACGAATCACAATCCAGCTTTGGCCCGCGAAGACTGCCAATTATTATCCTTTTTGGGATGCATGAGCTAATCAGCTTCGAATTGATCGATGCACACACACACGTCCATAAGCAAAGCGTCCGTTGGCGTACACTTATGACTTTGCCCCCTGCAGCACGCATGCTTGTGCAGAGGTGAGCCCGTTTGCATATGTGACAGGAGCGTATCGAGCTCTGGCAACTCGACATCCCAGCGTGCAGTCTGATTGTCACACCGGCCAGCGATGCCGGCGCCTGCCTCGGAATTGACATCTGTCGAGAGTGGTCAACCAAGCGACACAGACGCAAAGCATCCAAGCAGTGCGCAGAAGGAATACATTTATGTTCCGGACAACTTCAAAGTCAAAGAAGGGGCGAGACTGACCGAAAACTTGGTTGTGGGCAAGCCTCTTGGGGTTGGCCTTCAGGTGCTGGTCAATTTGAATCGCTGTTGCTCAAGGTGTACAGTCAGCGCTGCGGTCACAATTAGTTCATATGTAGGGTGGTGTTTTCCTGTTACAAGACAACGATGGCAAGGTTGATCCTAACCAAGTCTTGAAAGCTGTCTTCAAATTCGGCATTGGAGGCCTTTTTGGCATGACCAACCTCGAAAGAGAGTGGAGAGTGGGTAGGCAGCTAGCACTGCTTACAGAGCCTGGGGAGGCTTTACCTGGTTTCATGGGAACAGGCGCGGGTGTTGTGACCAAAAGTGGCAAATTCAGAGGTACAGTGTCTACTTCAGCTATGGCCCATTGCCCACAAGTCTCAAAAAAACATATCACAGTTGATTTCTGGCTGAAAGAGGTCTTGGTGTGTTTCTACAGCAATGTTTTTGGAGCGTATTGTTGGGCGTGACGTCACCAAGCCTGTCAGTGCAAAGGGGTTCCATGATGTTCACTACCTGCGCCAGATGTTGTACTGCGTCTTCAAGTCCCTGCATCAGGCTCAGCGCAAGCTGGCGTTCCATCATGCTGATCTGCGATTAGCAAACATCATGGAGCTTATGCCGGAGGATCACAAGGGCAGCAGTCCAAGCACCCCTACCGGCACAGGCACCCCCAGGAGTGGTAGAATGCAGGATGCATCACATCATGACTCTCAGCACGTCTCAGGCGTACTTCACCCTGATGACCTAGCAGCAGTCAACCTGCGTGAAGTGGGAAGACAGCCACAAGCAGCATTGCCTTCCGGCGACCAGTATCCCTCCAATTTGCAGGATTCATCTGTTCAGACACAGGCACATGACCCTGTCTTAGCGCATAAATCAGCAAGTATGGCTACCATGGAAGCAGAAGGCACAGGGGACCTGCAAGATGGCCACTTCAAGGTAAGGCCATTCCCGTTTCTGAGTGAATGGCTCTCACAGCAACAAGGCTCCGCCAAGATGTTGCTGTTCTGCTCTTTCCTCATACAGTTTATGCATTGTCACAAGCAGGTGCATATGCACCCCAAGCGCACTTGTGAATGGTGTCATTCAGTGACTGGTGGAGCATGGTTGGTTTGCAATACAGCAATCCTGGCCAGTTCTTGCTGCTTCCCATGTTCCAAAAGCTATGTTATGCAGCCTGTTTGCACTCAACAGCTGTGTTTGGCATGCAGATAATCGACTTTGGGTTGGCAGACTTCAGAGAAGTGTTTGGTGCGGGGTATGTGATCGGCAACAATCGCCGCCTCATTCACAATGAGCCGCATCATGTGCAACCGCTTCGCCATCAAAACAGCAAGGGCAGTAGGAATGAGCAAGACACAGGAAAAGAGGAGCCCAAGCACCGTCACCTAGCGACCCTGCGGGGCAACAAGGGCATATCCAAGCGCTCTGATGCAGTGCCCAAAGGCCTCCGTGTCTCCAAGTTCTTCCCCACACCAGCAGGCTTGATTCCTCAGGTCAGCTTCTGCCTGCAAGCTCCTGCATCATGTGCTTCCCCCCAAATCCCCTCCCCCTAGCCTTCTCCCCACAGGCCCCAACACTTGTCTCCTTTGCAAAGCAGTAGCTTCATGTATGTTCCCAGCAAATGCATATGTGTCATCACGGCCAGCCTTCTCTTTTGCAAGTGCCTTCCTGAAACGTTTGGTTGTTGTGGTAGGTGCCGCCCATGGAGCGATTGTACCGCTACTTCTGGCGGCGCAAGGGGGATGTGTATGCCTTGCTGTGGGACATGCAGAGGTGAGCAAGCCAGCATTCATGACACCCGCACTGCTTGACCTCTCTTGCATGTGGCAGTCATGCTCTGATTGCTTTGGCCCTCTTGTGCATGTAAGCTGCAATGAATTTGGGAAATTATCACTGTTGGACAACACTTTGGCTTGTTCTTGAGGAAAGGATACGTGAGTGTTAGAGGTAGTTGGTGACATGTCCACCCGACGTGCAGGTATATTGATGGGCGTGTGTGGCCTGAACATGATGAGCTGGAAGTGCGTTTGATGATGGACCTCATTCGCCATGTCACTGGTAACGAGTCAACTCGCTTGATACCAGAATTTTGCTGCTACAGGGCCATGCTTACGGCCAGCATGCATCTACTTGCCCATTTACAGCTGCTGATGCAGAAGCCTGATCACTGTATGCATGCAGGCATGACTGATTTCACACATGCATGTATTCACAGAAGCTGAACTTGCGATGCATTAGCTATGGGTTGTGGTATAAGTCTGCTGTGCATGCCTGTTCAACTGCTTATGACCGTGCAGGCGTGCATGTGAAGGCCTGGTTCGCAGCTCTGGATGAGAATGACAAGGGTGGAAACCTGGCCCTCAGGTAACATCCCTTAGCTTTTGCCACATCAATCTAGCGCTGGTTTTCAATTGCATTGGGTCCTTACTGTCACTCGGCAGCAGTCACGTCTGTTGTTGTTCAGGGACGAGCGCAGTTTTTCAGTCTGTGGCATACTTTACCGCAATGAAGGTGCTTTCCATTGGCTGAGGATCCGCAGTCTCAGGTAAGCTTGCCTGTTAGCCTGTGACTTGTAGCTGTCTGTCCATCTACTTATGAGTGTCAGGCCATGTGACGCCAACATGCTTTCTGTATGGCAATATTGGCATTGTATGGCAGCCAAGCTGCAATGTCATGTTTGTTCACAATACCTGAAGTGTTGGCTTTTGTCTTTGCAGAATCCGGAGCTTTTTGCGGCCAGCCAATGCAGGTGTTACTGCAGCAGAAGCATTGACTGCACCATTCTTTACTTATGATCAAGATAGGGGCTTCTTCTTGGATGCTTGATCAAGAACTCTGTCCTCTTGTCCCACCTGTAGCAGCATTGCCAGTTGCATGACTAATGCCACCTATTATGAGCAATTGGGCATTGGCAATTCAATATGTGCTACCGTAAGCAACCGCTGCCTCTAGAGTAAGTGTCTGCTGTGTTGGATTCTGGTGTCAGGATTATGTGGCAAATGTTGGAATAACTTGGCTTGTGACAGTATGTACATCTTGCAAGCTCCATCAGGGTAAGTCTGCTATGTTGATTGCATGGTGATATGTTCATCCAAGAACATTCACATGGTACCAGGCTTCTCACCCTTTGAGGCCCTGTGCTACACCAGATCAGAAACTTTGTTGCTTTACGGACATGATCATCTAGGATTTTGTTGTTTGCTTGCACAACTTGACATTGCCTTTGAATGTAAACTAATGAGTATTTTGCACACCTATTTTGTGGCAATGTGCCATAGACACGGTGTTGTGACAATCTTGCAAGTATTAGAGGACAGTGAATCAGCGGATGCTTAGATATGTACATTTCTTAATTAGCATAATGATTTTAACATCTACATTTCTTGGGGCAGTATCAATTACATCCTTTCATGAGCATATTGCAGAGGCATGTAGTTCTACGGTACGTCCCGGTTGTGGCCTTGTTTATGATCCATGTACCCTAGGGCCTCCATATCCACCCAGAGTGAACATGGGTAGTAGCCGTTCAAGGTGGCGGGAGACCTTTGCGCAATGATTTTGGGAAGTGATTTGGCATCATTGATCAGGGAGGGCGGTCTTAATGTTAATCGGTACTACAGGCATCTTATGAAATTGATTCAATCGTATGTCAAACAATGAACTGCGTTAGTATAAAATGCTCTCAACTGCTGTCAGAACCCAAAGGTGAGACAACTATATGTATTATGGCAGAAACAGGCCAACGGAGAACATACCAACAAGCCACAGTTCAGAGCACTGCACTTCTTCAACGGTCAGATATGCCTGACAGAACCCACCCGTATCTTCAGTATTGACAGACTTCCATTGCTATCATCAAGTGTATGGTGCATGGAGCATGGATGGCTAGCTGAACAACAAAGTGAGACACACCTGACTGTGATGAACACACATAAGGGTAAAGACTGGGCTGTGTACAATCTGAGTGTAGATACATGCCTTGCGCTAAAATGCACCAACACACAGATAAAGGAATCCCAAAAGTCACGTGCAATCAATCTGTAAATCCTAAAGCTAGCCATTCAAAAGCAACTAGATCTCCCACTGCTCGATTTCGCTTATTTCCCTTAGGTGTGATGGCCCATTGCGGACACCTTCTGCCCAGTTCTGCTCATAGCAGGGCTTGAAGAATGGCGACGTCAGCACCTCTGCAGCTGTAAGCCCAGGATTCCTGGCTTGAAACCACCCTCGCAGCCTGCAAGTTCGTTCCAAACTTCTTGACATGCACAAGGCAGCTGACAGCTGTGCATGCCATGATTCAGCAGCAGACTCTTCAACAAAGTGCCCATGTCATTAGTGTTGCAGCCATCTTGTGGCGAAGAAGGAGTCACACATCAACACACAGGACATGAGCTCTGCCTTGTAGCATATTGCTTGCACTTTGAGCACGGAAGCCATGTTACAGCATGCGCGGTGCAAACAGAAGTCCTGGGCGTACACATCACCTGACGCCAAACACTCTGATCATGTGGCATGGCCCATTGCTGCGCTCAAAGATGCCGCACGGGATGCATGTCTGCTGCAGAGCAAGCACTTGGTCATCCTGGTGGTCTCCAGAAATCTCTGCAAACCAAGCCTTGAGAGGGGTACCTACACTCAGAAGCCATCAGTCCATGAAATCACGTGATATACTGCCCATAGCACAACGAACACAGGAGATTGCTCTTGCTTAGGCCTGAAGCCTGAGGTGCAAATTGAGATAATAAACCTGCACGTCAAAAGTCTGACAAACACTCCAATAACCCTCGAGAAATGAACACAGCTCAAAATCAAGAGGTACATGAAGGGGTGACATGCTTGTGTGATGTCTCTGGAAGCAGCGTCAGCATGCTACCTTGACAAAGTCACAACCTGCTTGCACAATTCATGCATGTAGGGCATTGGTCTTGATCAATGACTTTGGAGGCTGACCTGTGACATGATGCATGAGAGACAGGAACAGCAAAACGTCTGTCTTGTCGTGGGAGGGCCACACACGCCCATCAACATAGCGACAAATGTCAAACAACAGATGATACACATCTCCTTTACGCCGCCATGCCCAACGCCATGTGCGCTCTAGGATCGATACCTGCATAGCGCGGTAATGAGTCATTGCCTGGCAGTAAGCCTACAGCAGTGTGCATTGCAATAAAAGCTTTGCCAGACAACAGCGAGATCACAAAGTACAGGTGGACAACAAACTTTATTTCTCCTCCAGCTTATCTTCAAAGGCAACATGATAGAGAAAGGTGCTCTGTTGATGAATCGGTGTGAGATACAGCAAAGGCTGACACAACAGATGCACAGGGCATAACAAGGACAAGTTGGATGAGCATTGTACATACACTAGGAATGACATTCTTCTTCAGGGACAGGGTGAGCCTGGTGGTCTTGCCCGGATCCTCTTCCTGGTCACGCTCCCGCTTCCTCCTCTGCCTGAAAATGACGCACCAAACTTAAGATGCAGGCTGTGTGGAGCATGCATATACAGCTGTTATATCAACAGTACAGCTTATGCATTTGAATTTATGGCGCAACGCTGCAGCCCCCACAGCAAGGCAAGGCTTACAGCTGCAACATCAGGTGCATCCTTTCGACAACATGCACACATCATGCTCAGTAAGTGTTACAACAGCAGCGCATCACATCACATACTGGCAGGATTACATCGCTAACCAACAGCACATCATACACATGGATAAGTGTCACAACAAGGGACGGCATCACCTGAAAGTCTCCTCCTTAGGGGCTTGTTGTGTGCCCTGATCAGCTGCAGCACCAATCATGCCTGCTGCATACCGTGCTTCAAAGTCTGCTAGTCCATAGTCTATTACTTTGTACCTGGATGAATGTCAACTTTCAGTCACAGCGCCATACTTGCCTGATACCCTAACTCAGGATGAGACGCCGTAACAGGTACATTTCATAGCATGATAGCCTGTGGGCTGATGTCTACTGTTCTTGGTGGCAAACCTCTGCAGTCACATGCAGGCAGGCGTCCCACATGTGCATGAGACAAATCTGATTTGCAGACTTATCTGCAGATGTCAATCTCTGAGCCAAACTGATGACTTTGACACAAGACAGGCTAGGCCGAATGACACATGCAGTTCTGACTGGATCTGACCTATGAGGCGGTCTGAAGCCTGACTTGGAGCTTCTGACAGGTATGCTAGCATATGTGGTCAGCTCCAAGCTGAACTGCCTATTGGCGCCTGGGGCTTGCTGGTTGCCCATGGAGTCCAGGGCAATGTTTGCTCTGGAGGCCCTGGGTTCGTCCCAGCTGTCTTTCCTGTCCATACTGACAGCTTGAAAAGGACTAGCATGTACTTGATGAGCAGCAATCTGAGGCCCAGTGGGGTATGAGTCTATTTGCCCTGGCAGCATCGGTGGGCGTTCTGCTTCTGGCTGTGGCTGTGGCACATCGGCAGTCTCTGCGTGTGTGCCATTTGGAATCATTGCATTGGCATGCGACGTGGCGACAGCCGCAGGACCTGCAAAAAAGGGAATGTTCAGGCTGAGGACTAGGCTCAAAAAAAGCGCCCAGGCGCAACAACATCCACAAACACCATTGGTGTTACAGTAACACCATCAGCGGGTAGCACCATCAATGTGCAGTGCTAGCGAAAAACTTGAGCGTGTGTTGGCTTCAGGACATGGTGCTCAGAGTGGCATTGGTGGACACAGTGCTTTGATGGGCAGGCTGTGATGACACAAATCTGAGCTCATTGCATTGCAGTCTTGCAAGAGGGTGGGGGTTTCTGTGCAGCAGACAATGCAGCAAGCCAGAGTGTGTCGCAGACCTGAAGACAGGTTGTTGTTGTTGAATCTGCTGACATTAGGCCCTGCAATGGCAAAGCAACATGTTGACCACAAGAACATGACGACTACTGGTCTACATGCAGAGGTCCAGCTTGATTGGATGATCCTTGGTCAGCTATAAGTGGTCCAGCTGGGACGCAAAGTGACTCAACCATATGCTTCGAGCGAAATAGTAAATACCCGGGCCTTCTCCACTTGGGACAGTGGTCGCAGGAAAGGTCAGGGGTTGATGACCGCGAGCTTTGCTAGGGCCAGCCCCTGAGTTTGGGGGCTCAGGCCCTATATCCATGATGTTTGCCAACCGCAAATCAGAGTGGTGGAAACCCAACTGCTTCTGTGACACATCCAGGGCACAGAAGACTGAAAACAACATCTCTCTGATGTAATGAATATCATGAAAGGAGGGCCTCTCTATCTGTTTAGCTGTGTCTTTACCATCAAGCCGCTCCAATATCATTCCTACAGCAAAGCACACACTCAGTGAGACACTCAGTGAAATCAAGAATTCTTGCCACCTGTTTGCATGATCACTAGCAGGTGAGTACAGCTTACCTTTAAAGTTGCCATCCTCTGTACACACGGCAGGACCGACACTCATGTAGCCAGGCATAGCACGCTCAGGGTTCTTCAGGCTGCTGATGCGCCTTCCCACCTCCCACTCTCTTTGCATTTTGGTCATCAACGCGTACCTGTGCTTTGCCTTAAGAACCTTGACCTTGTCAATAGAGCCATCATCACGAATGAGCTCATACACACCAGCCTGCACGCCTGAAAGTATTAAGGCTTATACTATACAACACTGATACTGGAAGCGGAGTATGGAAGCCCCTCAACTTGCCTGAAGACCAGCCCCAATGGCTTTGCCAACAGTGTATCCATCACACAACTTTTTGCCTTGCTTGGGCAGGAAGTTTTTGGGCACCACAACGACATCAGCGCTTGTCTTCAGCTTGATTTTGGAGTGTGTATGCTCTCGAGGAAGGCTGTTCAAGTGATTTGCATTCAACACCTTGGTTTTGGGACTGGCTGGAATGCCATCTGGTGCTGTTGCCATTCTTATGTGAAATAGCTTTGTCTTGGCTATAGTACAGCTAACCAGTTATGGCAAGTCAACACGTCAAACGGCTGCTTTACAAGCGACCCAACGACCGATCAATATTTGTGTTCTCAACTGATGAGTTGGCGGGCAGTGCCGAGTCCCTTTAGGCTGAGTCCCTTGTCGGCTGACTGACGCAGTTGCAAGAAGTTGACGATCCAGCAGATCAATAGCAGACCTAAGTTTTCACATGCACCTCGACCCAATCAGTGGACACAAACTGACGGCCAGAGCAATCAAGGGGTGCAAAATCAGCGGCAAGAGTACGACCGAAAGAAAAGTCGGAGGCAACGAAGTCTGCAAAAAAAATCAAACTTGTGTTGCGCAGTGTACAGGCGGCCACCCTGTAATGCCAAGGCTTGTGACAACAGTCAGGCCAAGACCCGGCAAGTCGATGCTGTCAGGCCGCGCCAGGTGTGCTAGCATCAGGTCAACATTCAGGCTGACGGAATGCCTGCGAAACTGCAAGCAATCATCCTTGTAGACTATCGTAAGCCTCATTTCTTTATGCGTGCACAGTCAGCAGGTTGAACTATGCCCTCTGCACCTATCTGCGTCAAACTCATTTCTGGTGGGCTCTGCACAAGCAAAGCTGTGTGCATGAAGCACACGGACTTCGAGCTGGGTAAACAGACTGAGCTGCATATGTACACAAATGCAAGTTGACAGCACTAGTGTACAGTTAGCTACAGGTATTGCAGCTTTGCCATATTATGTGCGTTTTCAATCACTCTCAAGATAGCAAACTGATCACATATATGTTCCATTCGCACGCCATTGCCTGTCCATAACGCCTAATTAGGTGTACACTTATAAGGCCCTTTCCACATCAGAAAATCGGAAGCTCTGTAAGTGAAGGAAAGCGAGCTATCTGCATGTTAGCAACGCTACCAAGCATAGTCAAGAAAGGTCTCATGGCTTGGAACACTTGCGTCATGATGACTATACGACGTACGCACGACGACATACGCAGCGCGTCCTTCGCAGCGTATGCAAAGTATGCAGGATTCCTGCAGCAGGAATGCACCAATGCTTGGTAGGTAAGTAAGGCTGATATCTTGTACGTTTGTGTGGAAGGCGTCAAGCACGGGGACATCATTTCCTGCGGCGTCTGCCGCCGGTTGGCTCTGTGTGCCTTCTCCTCCAAGGATACCTATCCGAGAATACGGCTTGGGGTACTCTCAGTCAAGGCAGCCATGACACAGCCCGACGAGGCGAGTCACGATGTTTTTGTTGACTTTTGGAGCAAACGCTGATGTTGCCTCAGGGTAGCTGCGATAAAGTTCTGCCCGTCCCACTGCATCCTGTCTTTGTCTCCAGCAGCTATGCGGTGCCAGTGTTGCTGCTGCACGATTTACAGGAGCATACAAGAACATGCGTCGCAGTGTGTAGTACCTTGTCAGCACGCATGTACTCTTTTTGCTCGTAGGGTTATATGCCCCCTGAAGACCTTTCTATACCTCCAGAGGCATCCAACAGAAATGCCAGAGCCTCCTTGGAAGGTGTTACATCTCGATCTACAGCCAGCATTCTGAATGCCACGAGGTAAAGCGTGCTCTTTGGTGTTGCCACTGCTGGCAGGCACTTCAGATGTAGAACCAAAGCACCCCCATGTCTGGAGCTGATATCCTCAGGGTGCACTGTCTGCCAGGGGCCTTGACCAGCTGCTGCACACGGCTCATCAGCAGCGTATCAGGCAGCTTCGCAAGATACAGCAGATGCGGCGTCATAGCGAAGCGACTGCTGCTCTGCATCGCTCCTGGCAGCTCAAGCAGCAGCAGGAGGAAGAGCATCAGAAACACATTCAGGAAGAGCGGCAGCAAGCTGTCAGAGCAAAGCAGCAGCATGAGCAGCTCATAGAGGTGCATGATTGTCAACATCATGTGATTCCTTTCAAAGTATTTGCCTTGACCAGTCACAGTCAGTCTCTCTGACTGTCTCGTGCTCATCTGAGACAATGCAGACAATGCTGGCTGTGCTGGTCCCTCCAGCATCCGGTTCTAGCAATGCAGCGCATTGTATTTATTTGGTTGATCATGCTAGCTCTGTCACAAGGTGACTCAGCAGCGCTGTTTACCTTGGGCATCTGACGTGCCTGCAGAAACGGCGCTTGGAGGTTGCTGCAGCAGCAGATGAGCGTGCACAGAGAGTGAGGGCTGCGCACCAGGCCAAGCTGGCACGTGCTGAGCAGCTGGCTGCATTTGTGCAGCAGAAGAAGGTGGAGCAAACTGCTCAGCTGAAAGAGCGCAGCAAGCTGGTGGCCATGAGGAATGAGGAAGTTCATCATAAAAGGTTGCTAGCCACACAAACATCATGTGTCTTTGCTGCTGTGCACATCACATCATCTGCAGCTGCTGTTCCTGCCTGCACACAACAAAGAGGTGTGCTTGTGGGCAAGACTAACCAATTGGTGGGGTCTGAGGAGCTGCATAAGTAGCTGAGGATGACCTGTTGTGCAGTGCCCTCAGAGCATGTCAAGCAGCAAGACATCGGGTGGTCCATTGCATGTTACTCATGGATGCTCTGTTGTTGTGTGATGACTTTTCTCTTGCTGTGCAGTGAGCAGATTCTGGAACAGAAAAAGCGTGCTCTGCAAGCCAAAGAAGCACTTGAGCAGGAGCACCTGCGCAATGTCGAGGCTGACAAACAGGCTCGAGAAGCAGAACGCAATCAGGCTAAAGCCAGGCGCATTGCAGAAGCCCAGCGTGCTCAGCAGCGAGCTGCACTGGATCTGCAACAGAAGACCAACTACTTCCAGGTCAACCCGCTGCATGCAAGCATTCTTTGCACCCAGCCTCTCATCTCAATCAACCCATCTGGATGCTGATAAAGCCATGTACGATTTTGCAATGACAGCAAGTTGCAAAGCAAGTTCCACAAAGGTAGGCATGCCTTATGGCTCAGAACCAAGTCTGTCAACTGCTGCAGCCTATCATCACCAAGCACTCTTGCAAGTGCTGTCTGCTTGAGATGTAGTGCAGCTTCATGTCTGCCTGAAGCTGCCAAGCAGCAGAGCCTGTATGAGGCTGTCTAGTGACGTTACCAACATAACCACTCTGCAACAGGCTGTCACCGCTGCAATGCGCCATATGACTAGGCCTGTCATGGCATGCTGCTGGATCACATCACTGCATCACCTTTATTAAGCCAGCATGGTTGCAAATGACTACAGAGGAAGAATGCTGCGGAGGAGGCGAAGCTGATGAAGAAGCAGGAGGAGTCTGAGGCGGTGAGGCAGGCCCACCGGGAGGAGGCACGCCTGCGAGAAGAAGAGACTCACCGCCGCCTTGAGGCCAAGGTGCTTGTGCCTGCACTTACAGCATGGTCATAACTGCATGGCTGACATGACAAACTCGGTTTTGGCAACAGTTTGTTTTGGATAGCTGAGTGAAACTGCTGGGCAGACTTACATGTGCCTGTAAGTTCATCTGCACAGGCCTGGCATGCTGCCACAGAAGCAAAAGGTGTGTGACTGGCAGCATTGCATCAAAGTCAGCTTGTGCACACAAAATGTTGCTTGCCCACTGCCGATCTGCAGACCTGGGAGAGCGCATATGACCTTGCATGTCAGGCTCCTTCACCACCTGCATGCGCTGCACCACTCCACACATCTTGGCATTGTATGAGTGCAGCCATATAGCATGACCCAGGTGACCCTGTGTCATTACATACAGGCTAGACGTGATGAGGCAACCCGAGCACAGCTGTCACGCAAGACTGCCAACAAGATGGCCAGGGCAGACCTGATAGAGGCCCAGCGTCAGGCTCTGCTTCAAGAGATGCAGCACATCCGCAAGGACATCCTCCAGCAGGAGTCCTGGCTTAGGGTATGCCACTGTCCCTAACTTGCCCTGCTTTTCATGTATATGCTGTACTTGCCTGAACCACATGCAGTGACAGAATTTGGTTCTGTTTCGCATGCAACAACTCGATCTCGCCTGAAATGCACCTGCCCACTCCACTGACACTCTTTCGCAGCCTGTGATTCAGATAATTGTGTAACACAAGTGTGTGGCAATGACATGCCTGACTGGCCATTTGCTGCGTAAGTACACGGTGTCGCTGGCACCTCTGTGGTCACCTGCTTGGAAGCGTCCTTCCTCTCCTTTCCAGAGGAATGCTGTAAAGCTTACAAAGACTGAGATAAGCAAGTGAGGCAACCATGGCATCAAGGTTCCATGCAATTGACAAAGCTATGCATTAACATTACCCTAGGACAATGTTGTGTTACGATCAAGTATGTTTGCTGAGATGCAAGTCCTGTTCCTGTGGCAGGCTGGTTTTGAGAAGATGGAGGTGACAGGACGGTTTGAGCTGCCAGAGGAGCTGCTGGATCTGGAGCGCAGCGGCCTGTTGGAGTCTGCTGCTTTTGACCGCAGCAGGGCACACAGGGCCGTCAGCACCGCCCCTTCCCCACTCCTGGGCCCCCAAGACCCCCTGAGGACCACTTCTGCTCAGGGCGGCTATAGCCTCTATGATGAGAGCTCAAGGTGTGTTTGCATTCTGCCTTCTATGTTGTGTTGTTTATGCACACTGCTCATCTCTGCATGCTGCTGCAGCACCACCTGGCTTTGCAGCCATGTTTCACATGTTGTCATTAACAAGCACTTGTTGCTTGGGACTTCAGTTGCAAATTGTACAGATTGCAATTTTGGTCAATGCTTCATATTGGCTTGTACCTGAGAGTGATGTGCTGCTTTGGCAATGGTGCTCGGCACAGGTGAACAAGTAGCTAAGTTGGATGGGTATGCATTGTGCAGAAAGAGCATCCAGGGAGAGTTGGCTGCCAAACGACCTCTGACTGCTCATGCCAGTATACCAAGTCAGGGCAAAGGCAACTCGTATGCTCAGCAGGCAAACAACCGGCGTGGCAAGGTCAGATCCATTGTCCCTGTCACAGATCCAGCAGTGACTGCACAGCTGTTACGCAACTCCCAAACAAGTAGGGGGTTTTAGGCCACCACACACACATAACTGCATTGGCACACTTCTAGGTCCACAAGCTGTAAATGACATGCCTGTCCATTGGGCGGTACCAACGTGATGCAAATTGTGACTGCAAGTTGTGACTTCAGCATGACATGCATGCCAAGCGAAACAGACAATCTTGGATTACATCACTGCAGGCATCAGCCAGTGTTGGCTCAGAGTCAGAGAGGAGCCTATCAGAAGGGGCTGCCAACAGCTATCAGGACAGCATCAAGGCTCAGTACCAGTCAGGAGAGGCCAAGAGAGCCGACAATGGGGTCGAGGCTTTTGATGAGCAGCAGCACCAGCACCAGCAGGAGCAGCTTCACAAGCTTCTGCAAGACGAGCAGGTGCACCATATTGCATGCACAATCAATTTCGCTTGCCAGGTGCTGAAGCACATATGTTCATGTCTCCTATCAGACTGCATGTTGTCAAATTTTGTGGATGCTGGCTGTTGCAGTCACTGTAGTGGATGATGCTCTTGCAGGCAGCATTTTAAGGCTGCTTAGAACCTCGTATGCACCTGCCAGGGGTAGTAGAAGGCAAAGCTAGGTGGCACAAAGACACCACAGGGAGGCACACTGTGGTGCCATCATACACCTTTGGGACAAATAACAAGCTCGTGTTTTGCTTATCATGAAGCAAGTCAGGGTACTCAGATTCGTGCCATCACGTGACTAAAAGCTGTTGTCTGAGTTGCTTCTCAGGCTTGCTATGTTGCCACGGCAGGTGGAAGAGATTAAGAGAGAGTCCATCTTGTCTCAGGCAGCTGATGAGCGTGAGCATCAGCGCCTCATGACTCTTGTCAACAGTGACCGAGACAAAGCCCAGAAAAACATTGAAGTGATGACAGCATAGACTGAAGTCAGATCATGGACATGCTGAGGAATTGCTTTGCTTTGTGGTGGGTGCTTGACAAATAGAGCAGTTGGAGCAGTGCTGTTATTTCCACCAGGACACATACTGATACTGTGTATACAAACTGATCCAGCAGATGCTCAGATAAATAATATTACGCAATGCCTGGGCTATGAGCCAGTAGCTTATCAGCCACAATGCCAGTAAACACCAGAGCACCAAACCACTTGTTTGACACAAATTTAGCCAGGCAATCTTGCCTAGAGTCAAGGTCAACTTGTGACAATTGCCAACTGTAGTGACATGCTGCAGCAGTGACACCAGCGTAGTAAGGCAGCCCAGCATTCATCATGTGCCCTGCAGCAGAATGAAACAACAGTCTTAAAGTCAGACCTTAAGTAAAACTGCATTGCATTTAGTGACTGAATCTGCTGCAGTACCAAATGTTGGTCTTGTCAGAACAGCACCTGAATTCGTCAATCAAGTTGGCATATGACTCTACACATCAAGGTCTGGTGGTCAAGAATGGGTTCAAGGGATGGAGCACCTGTAAGCGAAAGAAAGCCAATGCTGGTGGTTGCAAAGGCCGCCAAATAAGCCTTGGTGTTCTCTCCAAAGAGCAGAGCAGTGGACTTGATGCCCACAACAATGTCGTCATCTTTGTCCTGATGGGCATAGATGGTGTCATACACCAATGTCCAGCAAACACCGTGGGCATACAGGGGGACAATCTGCCAGTCTAGGTAGCCATGAACAGCTGCGTACCCCAGCAGGGCGCCCCAGTTGAATGCCAACCCTAGAAAGGCTTGGGGCTGCATGCGTCAACAAGACGTTGTCAGAAGTAGCTTCTTGATGTTTGAGTGACATGCACCACATACAAACATTTGGTCTGAGTTTGGGTACGAGGCAAACAAAGCATGTCAACATGCCTATCATGGAACCTTGCTTCATGTATCTCACCTTTGGCAAACAACAGCATATGGCAGCACAAGCCTCTTTGTCATAGGCAGACACCTATGCCTTAGCAATGCTGTCATGGTGAGTTGCAACATAGGGCAAGCTAGCTGACGTACAGCAAGCAGAGCATCATGTGCTGTCCAGCATCACTGCAGACCAAGGCCTTACCCAAAACGTGATACGCTTCATGAGGGGATAAGTAAACACAAGAGCCAGGGAAGATGCCCCCACCACCTTGCTGAAGTCGTTGAGCTGCAACAGTACCCCAAGTCCAAGCAGGAGTTGGCATCCTAGTAATCCTGCCAACAAATGGGGTGACTGAGTCAACTGCTGTGGAGGCAACTATATGAACAGGGTTGCAACCAAATGCAGCCGATCTTTTGTGTAAGAGCTCCAGATAGCACGCTGTGGACGCTGTGCATGGCTCACCAATGCCTTGTGGCACTGTCAAGGCACCACTGGCCAAGGGCCGGCTCTTGGTTCTTTCCACTTTGTTATCTAGGTCCCTGTCCCATAAGTCATTGACTGTGCAGCCTGCTCCTCTGAGAAGTATAGCGCCAGTCCCAAAGAGAGCCAGCAGCACAGGGTCTGGCAGGCTGCCCGGGGGTGCTGCTAGCGCTATCGACCAGAAGCATGGCCATACTAAAAGCCATGTGCCTAGAGCACAAGCAATGGGTCTCATGTGCTGAGTGTGAACTGATCATGTGCTTGCAAGGAAGTCTGCTGCACCTATCGGCTTGTCAAGACGCATGAGATGTGCATAAGGTAGCAGCCTGGCAGGCAGCACATCGTTTAGCCAAGACACTGGAAGCTGAGGCAAAGATGAAGGCTCGTGGTTTGCGGGCGAGCTGCTGAACTGCAGTCACATGGCCTGTCAGGTTGATCGTCGCCAGCCACCTTCACCAGCAAGCACCTTTCATAGTACCATCAGCTTACGTTTCGCTGTGAGTGTCCTGAGTGTAGCTGTCTGAGAAAGTTTTCAGCTGAGCTAGTCTTGACAGTACAACCACAACATGGGTTAGCCTGGCTTGTGAAGAACCTCTCCGTTGAGGACATTGACAGATGCGAAATGCACGTCGGACCATCATGCAAATACTGCGAGGCACAATTGATCAACGGCATCTGACTCTCCATCAAAGTCATGGATGATCGCCACCTCCTGCATACTTTCTGCAGCACTGCCCCGCCTCGCATTTTGCTGCCGTGTAGCGTCTTGAGGAGTCAAGGTGCGTCTAAGCAAACCTGTCGAGAGAGCTGCTTTCTGCTCGTTTTGTATTTGCTTCGTCTTTTGTCTCACGTGTCCCTCGTCTCAAGCTGCAACTTGTTGGTTTCCGAAAAAAGGAGAGCCAGCGCACTGCCGCTCCAGGTCTGCCGTGATGGGCCGGAGCGGCGCAATGCTCTTTCCACCGCAGGTCTAACGCTCTTCTTGTCACTCAGGCAAAGCGCGCAGTCCAACTCTTTGTGGTGCAACGCTACTCGACGCCGAACAGGACAGCTTCACCTCTCTCCGGGTGCTCAAGTCTTCGATGACCCCAGAAGACCACGCAAGTGATCAAATTATGGGCAGTCTGCTTCCCTTCCAACGTCAGGTACAGACGTTCGGCATCAAGCGTCTGATCAACGTGCACTGTGCTGAGTGGTTAAGCAAGAGGTGCTCTGCCTTCAAGAAGGTTTTAACTGATGCCAGATGAATGCAGATTGTGGAGGAGCTGATCCGGGAGGATGGCATGTGTGTCATGTCCGCAGGAATGGGCTGGCAGAAAGCTGTAGCTGTCATTCTCAGGCTGCATATTGAGAGGAGGAGGTGAGTTGAATCAGTGCATCATGACGAACTTTCTGCTGTGTCAGATCAAGCACACACAAAGGTATCCGCATACCTATGCCTGGCAGTGAGGCCCAGCTCCTGCATGCAGGGAAGCGGCCCAGCAGGGTGTAGTGTTGGTCCTTGGTTGCACAGATTGGCAGCGTAGCATGCTGTACCGTGAGCTAGCCCGCATGGATCCCCTCGGCACCGTTCAAGCAGCCACCTCAGCAGATAGCTCAGCAGCAGGTCGTCAGACTGCAGATGGAGCAAATCAGGCACAATCAAATGAAAGCAATGCAGATGAATTGCAGTTGCTGATGCCATATGACGTAACAAATGAAGTCTCAGCTGGCAGCAGGATTGAACTTTACAGAAGCAAGCCATGCCTATTTGTCACCACCAGAATTCTAGTAGTTGACATGCTGAATGCCCGCATACAAGGGCAGCACATTGCAGGCATGGTCATAATGAATGCTCACAGAGTGACAGATTCCTCGGGAGAGGCTTTTGCTGTCAGGTTATTCAGAATGGCAAACAAGCATGGCTTTGTGAGAGCCTTTACAGATCAGCCCACTGGCTTTGCGTCGGGGTTCAACAAGGTACCCGCTGCAATAGCATGCTGCGCAGACTGCTTGGCAGTGCCATGAGGACGTCTCTCAACAAGAGTCTGCATGACTCATAAGTGCTTACCCTTGTCAAGCATGTCAAGCAAGTGTGTCTTCTACTCGTCATTATTTCTCTTATCCTATTGCTCTTTCATACCTTGCATGTCCCAAGCATGCTTCACTCAGGCAGCTGCCTCACTGCATTGTTGGCAGTAAACATGGCATGGCCTAGGCTGCTGTTGTCAACAAGCTGAGTTGCGTCTGGCTTAACAGAAGTGTGTGCTGACATGATGTATGTCTGCAGATTGAGAAGACGATGAAGGCCCTGTATGTACGAAGGTTGTTTCTTTGGCCAAGGTACCAGGCTGCTGTCAAGGACTCCCTAGAAAAGAACGAATGCGAGGTGTGCTTGCTTGCACAAGCTGGTCAGTCAATCTTGAGTCACTGGCTGAATGCTGCTTTTTTCTGTTCGGTCAATCAGGCAAGCTAATTGGCCTGAAATGGGCAGGCCTACCTTTTCCAAGGCACTTGCTTGCACCCACAGCCAGCACCTGCATCACAGCACAGGTGTCAAGCATCAAGGCAAGCAAAGAGAATGCATGCTGTGCAGTTGGTGGAGATGTGGCTGCACCTCAGCCCTCCCATGAGCGCGATATACGATGCCATTTCAGATCTCATGGACTCCTGTGTGAAAGAGCTGCGCAAGTCGAACAAGATAGATACCAGTGAGCTGACTCTAGAGCACGGCTTGTTCAAGAGCTTTGATGACATTGTACGGCGTCAGCTGGATTCTGTCTGGCATACTGTCAGCCCCAAGACCAAGCAGGTCTGCCTGCCAGCTCCCATGCAAGCCTTCATTGTGTCTAGCTCTCCGTGAAGGTAAATGACTCCTGATACCACACCAAAGTTGGCATGAGAGTGTCATAGCAATGATGCATGGATGATTGAATGCTAGCATGTTATCATCCAGGCCTTGCTGGTGTCATCAACTGTTGCAGATATATGGTTGAAGTGGGTATGCAAGATTTTGCCTGCTCAGGGTTCTGTAAACACAGCTGCTACGTGCTTCTGTAACATGCACAAGTTCACCTTTGATCTATTGCAATGCAGTTAGTGCAAGATCTGCGTACGCTAAGGGCACTGGCTGAATACCTGCTGCGCTTTGATGCGGTCACCTTCCTCATGTATCTGGAGAACCTACGCGCTACAGAAGGTGTCACCTCAGTCTGGCTCTTCCATGATGCTGCTCATACCATTTTTGAGCAGGTATGCATGTTGGGGTTTCATGCTGAAGGCAGTCGTGTACATGTATTTTGCGTGCCGATGTGTGGATTTGTTACACACGCCATGCAATGCAAGCAAAGCTGTCTGTCTGTTGTCTGAGCGTATAGGGTGAGCACAATTTTTGCACCAAGCATACTCATTCAATATTGCCTGCCATTCCCATCCAAACACAGGACGCTGTCAAGCTAGCATGTTGTGCCCACTTTCAGTGGCAATTCTGTCAACAATGTGCTACACTACATACTAGATTTACATTTACAGCAAGCTGGCGAAGTACCAACTTTTGTAAATACATGTGGTACGTTGGATGCAGGCTAAGCGGCGTGTGTACACTGTACAGTCTGGCAGCAAGGGAGCAGCAGGCAAGCGGAAACGTGCAGATGGCGCAACAGCCAATGGTGCATCTGCAGGTCGGTCATTTACTGCTGTTCAGTGCTTCTGTAAGAGCTGGCTGCCTAGTCTGTCTGGCAAAGGAGGTCTAGGCGCATTGCAGGGACCTTATAGCTGGCTGCTTAGTCTGTTGGAATTAAAATTTTAAAGCTGTGTTGAATGTGTGACACATGTGCAGGCGGTCCACAGATAGAAGCAGTGCTAGAGGAAATGCCCAAGTGGGGCTTGGTGCAGCAGGTCTTGCAGGTCTCCCCACTCTTCCCCTCCCCTCTTCGTCATTGCCGTGCTGCCTCATCGTGCTGAAAGCTCTGGCCAGACAGGCCTCATCCATCTCAAGCTTATGGTGTTAGACAACTGCGCATTGCCGCTGTCAACATGTCCTATGAACCATTTGAAGCCTAATGTGCTGCAGCTGGCTTGTATTACAGCAAAAGGGAAAAGCCAAGACTTTGTCTCCTGGCATCCAGGAAAAGCTCAAGGGAGAGCTATACTAGGCTTCCTGTGTAATGTCTGTGCTACAAAGTCGCCTGCTTGCCCTCACCGCCTGCAAGTCTGTTAACGTCGTTCAAGTGCCAGGTCCAGGCAGCTGACCTGCATGCATTCGTCAGCACGCTCCATCACTGCTGTAGAGCAGCAACAAAGCTGGTGTCGTTCAATCTGTGGCTTTTCCCTGAACTTTCCTGTGTGAAATGTGCAGGAGATTCAGCAGGAGAGGCTACGACTGCAGACTGATACTTTGCCTGAGGGAGACTCAGCGCAAGCCAGTGCAGTCAAGCAGCAAATTGCTGGAGCCCAGATCCTTATTGTGGCCCAAGAGGTCACCACCTCACCTTTACTCTCTTGCACTTCTGTTGCAACAGTGCTGAGCAAATTGACTGCCTTTTGATGAGACTGCGTAAATGAACATTGACAACGTGCAACACCACATCATCATCATCATATCGCCTTTGGTAGCCTTGTGCATCGTACACAATTCTACACAAGCTTGAACAGGTGTTTCCAAGCTGCCTGTGTCTGTCAGATGGCATGCAAATGTGGACTGCAGGCTCGCACCTGTTTGCAACTGAAGAGCTGCTTAGGAGGTGGAGGTGCAGCAGCCCTCATGCAAGAGCTCTTCTCTGCCTACCTGCTGCATCGCCTGGACAACAAGTCCAGGGGTAGCGCACTAGGGGGGCATAGAGGAGGCTTCAGGGGCAGAGGCCGCTCTAGAGGGGGCAGGGGCTCCTCTGCCTCTGGCAGGGATGCCTACTCAGGCCAATCCAGTGACAGGTACTGCCACAGCATTCAGCCACTTTTGCATGATTCAAGTACAACTAGTGCCCCTGGAGATACCAACCTCTTTGTGGCCAATGCAGACACAAGCATGAACAGCATCACTCTGCTCCATCCAAACTATCAATACATGGCTGCTGGCCAACAATTCATAAGCGTTTTGGTGCATACTCAGTCACAGCATAAGCCTGTGACAGCAGTCTTCTGATATACCTCTAAGCAGCCCAAGAGATACAGTCTCGCCTCTGGTGCAGATTGGAGGCAATGCGAGCTGCGCAGTTCAGCAGTCGTGGTGCCACGCCGCATGAGGAGCAGGCATTGTTGAAACAGGCCAAGGCAGTAGCAGCTCAGCAAGAGGCTGCTCAGCCCGGCTTTGCCACTCGTGGCAAGGGCTCCAGGGGCAGGGGCAGAGGGGCTGCCTCTGGCAGGCCTGGCACAGCAAATGGACCAGAGTCTCCACCACCCCAGGCTGGACTTACCACTCATGCAACACAAGGTGAGGCTGCTAGAGCACCAAGCATACATTACATTTGTGAATGCATGCATGCAAACGAACCAACCGGGCATGTGCGCAGCATGACGGTTGCGTCTGGTTGCAAACATCAACAGGTCGACTGCAGTTGCAGTGAGTCCAAGCAACATCCTGAGCACATTTCAGGATTTTGCTGCTCAATCCATATCTGTCAAAAACCCATTTGGAAGTTTGATCCCTTTGTTCGTCCACGGTCATTTTTCATTCCTTTAGCACCTTACAGTCTGGGGTGTGGAGCCAGTTGTGACTCATCAGACATCCTGGCTTGAAAGCACAGGTGTATGTGGTGTGCAACAAAACCAAGCTGGTGGGAATTCTGCTCGAAAAAGAGCCTAAGGTTCCGTTGTTGGTAGTTTGGGCCAAATAACGAGAAATGCTGACCTCTAATAATGCTGTAAAAAGGGCAGTCAAAAAGGAAATGGTCAACATGCAGTCCTTGTCAGAGCAAAATCATTCAAGTCCATTGCAACCGTGATGAATGGTTTTGATTGTGTAGCAACGGCTGGTGAAAGTGACGAGGGGCTGCTGAAGGATGTTGTCTTCTATGCCCTGGACAGCCGGCAGGAGAGCATCCTGTGGGACGTGAAGCCAGCCTTTGTAGTAGTCTATGACCCCGATGTCACCTTTGTGCGCCAGCTGGAGGTGCAACAATCATCTTTTGCACAGGCTGAAAACAAGCAGTAGCAGTTCAGCATGTGTAGTGTTTTTGTGTTATGCCCAGAGCTCTCAACCTTGCCAATCTTGCCATCTGCAAGATGAAGCCAGATCAGCAGCAATTGATACTGCATGATTGCAGACTGTGCAAGATCTTGCACAGATTATTGCATATGCTTTGAGCTGGTATTTAGTGCTTAGAAAGTCAAGGATGCATGAGCTGCAAACAAGTTGTCAGGTTGTCAGCTGTCGATCATTAGCATGGCAATGACAATACAAGTGACATCAGGGAGTTGCTGCAGATTTACAAGGCTGAAAGGCCAGATTGGGCAGTGCGCGTGTACAACCTGCTGTATGAAGACAGCCAAGAAGCCGATAAGTTCACTGCTGCTGTGGCCAGAGAGGTGCCTTTCCATTGCCTGTTGACATCCTTTCCTTGGGACCGCTGCTGAGTCAGCAATTTGCCATCTTTTATACCAACCAAGTTCATCCATTTCCGGACCTCAGCAGAACCATGCCTATCACTGACCCTTTGTGCACACAGCAAATGATGTTCTGAATAGTGTCTATGCCAGTTGGTAACGTGTCTAGCACACAAACATGTATGCCTGCTAAAATACCTATGGGACGGTCAAGCAGTGACAGCGCAAAGCTGGTGCATGGATTTCAGCTGCGTGTCCTTCAGGAGCAATTTGCAGCAGGGTGATGTTGGTGCTTGGTGCAGGTACGTATGTTCAAAGAATTGATCAGGCAGAAGGAGCACATGGTTCTGCCAGACTTGGCTCAAGACCTTGCACAGGTCAGCAACAGCCATGCCCATTGCCATCTGTGTCTCTCTTCCCATAAGCATGCGTCCCTGCATGTTACCAACCATGCTAATCTTTCTGCAAGCATGCTTCCCTGCACACCCTGGAGCAAGCATGCCTTCCTGTGTGTGATCGAAAGCATGCTTGCAGACTTGACTTTGATCATATGGCATGCCTGTCTGTTTGGCATGTACATACAAAGTCTCAACTGCAATGCTTGGAAGCAATTGGGGCACAGAACCTCTGAAGTCACTAGTCATCAGCGTAAAGTATCCCAGGGAATCGACAGTGCAATGTTTGGCAGGTGGTGGTGGGACCTAAAGCACTGATGCATCCTGATGTTGAGGAGGCCCTTCCTGGCACCACCTACAATGCCCTCACCAGACGAGCAGGTTGGCACTTTTGGTCACTTTGCCAGCCATCCTTGCCATTCTTGCCAGTTGCCTTCAAGTGTCCAGTGAGCCAGTGGGAGGAGGTGTTTCCGGCAGCCCAATGACGTCATGCACATTTAGTGTATCAGTGACACAAAGTGATAGCTTGGGCTTGTTGTTGCTGCATTGGCATGTCTAAGCTACCCTTAGGTTGTTGACACATGAGACTTGATTCTGCAGGAGGGCGCTTGAGTAACAAGCCGGTGCCAAAGCGGCTGGTCATTGATGTGCGTGAGTTTATGAGCAGCCTACCCTCCGTACTGCACCAGCAGGGCCTGCAGATTGTGCCTGTCACCTTAGAGGTGAGGACTGTGACTATGATGCTGCAGATTTTCGCTGCTGCTGCTGCTGCTCCAGCATGACACTGACATGTCCTGACTAATTGAGAGCCGTGAAACAATCTCTGCATGGCTTTTCTGTCGGAGCTGCACTGTGCTAGCGGCTCTCCTGTTTCTTCTCACAAAGGCTCAGAAAGGTGCCTGTCAGCTGCCAGCAAAGGTTGATTGCATGATGGCACGCAGGTGGGTGATTACATCCTGTCACCGGAGATGTGTGTGGAGCGCAAGTCCATCAGCGACTTGAAGGGCTCCTTCATTTCAGGCCGGCTGTACCATCAGGCAGAGGCCATGTCACGTAACTACAAGACTCCCATCCTGCTCATAGAGTTTGAGCGTGACAAAGCCTTTGCTCTACACTCTGTCTCTGAGATAGGCGCTGACATCTCGGTGAGTCACTTCCAATCATGTACTGGATGCTGCTTGACTGCTTGTTGCATCATGCCTTTTGTCCTTGCTACATGCAATCAGAGTATCTTGCAAATGTATTTCACACCCAGTGTAATTCACAATGTTCTTTCAAGGATGCACAGCAGCAGTCAAAGTCGCAGTGCTTGCCTCACTGTTGGTTTGCTGCTTTCCTGCTTTCTGCGCAATGCAGCTGTCATGCAAGTTGAGCGGGCTTGGTGTGTGGTGCAGCAACATAGCCTGATCAGCAAGCTTTGCCTGTTGACCCTCCATTTCCCTCGCCTGCGCATCATCTGGTCTCGCTCCCTGCATGCCACAGCAGACATCTTCAGGGCCCTCAAGGTCAACCAGGATGACCCGGACCCCGTCACAGCTGCAGCTGTTGGTGAGCTTGCTCGGCGCTGTGCTTGCTTCTTCCCCTCTGCACTGTGCTTGCTTCGCTCCCTCTGCGCTGTGCTTGCTTCTCACAATGTGCGTTTGTTGCTCGAGCAGCACGCTACCCTGTGTGCTGACGCTGCTCTTTGTCGCCAATGAATCTGGCGTGAATGATGCTGTGGGACATGACCCTCTCGACAGAATCAGCTGTGCATGTGCTGGACAGGGGTCCCAATAGACGGTGATGGGCAGCCTGATGGGGCAGCAGAGGCGGTCATCAACACAGCTGCTGTTGACATGTTGCGGCGTCTGCCTGGTGTGACAGAGGCCAATTTCAGGCCTCTCATGAATGCTGCCTCCAGTCTGGCAGGCCTTGCTGAGCTGCCTGTGCAGCGCTTGGAGAGCATCATGGGCGGAGCGGCTGCAGCCAAGAAGCTGCGTGAATGGCTGGATGCTGTTTGTCCTGTGATGTCATGAAACCCTTGCCACTCGGTACTTGGAATACCTGAAGTCAAGCTGCATGTTGCCCCAGTTATGCTTTCATTTTTTCATGCACAGTCTGCCTTGCTGCTGTTTGTGGCGGATATGCTTAGGTTGTACCATAAAAACATGTAGCATTCATGTACAACACATACAGCTCAGATAGACGTGCTTAGACAGATATGTTCAGTGATATTGAAGTCCTGCAATAGCACATAGAGCCTGTCACTGCTGTTCAAGGTCCAAGGTCAACAGTGGTAATGTTTGCACATCAGCCATCAATGAAAAGCTGTGTAACAGTTCAATATAGCTTGTGATGTGTTGCCGAGCAAACGTTTTACTGTCAGATCGAGGACTCTGAAAATTTGGGCCAGGTGCTGCTGTAAAGGATCTGAGCACAAGGGGATTCACCTTGGAAGCAAAAAGGTTCAGAGCATCCAGAGCCAGGGCACTGTCATTATCTGAGCCCAGCAACAATCATTATGCCACTCTGAGCTTCCTACAGCATCGTTTGCTTGAAAGCAAGCCACGAAATTTGTAGGTTATGACTGTTGCAGTCAAGTTCAGCCACAGCATGCAGACAAGATGATCCCTCAGAATGTCGTGTCAACCCTCCAATAGCCAGAGGCAGCAAGGCTGCCTCAGTGGCTCAAACTTGACGCCTTATATAACATGAATTGGAAAAATAAGATTACCTATCTATAGCAACTACTGACCATAGCAGGACCTGACACTGCATTCTGTCTGATTTGTTGGTTATGACATACATGAGTTGTTGTTGATGTGGTCAGAATCCCCACATGTTGCCCATCATTGATGAGGCATAAGCCATGGGCTTGACATCAGGGTGTGGCACGGCAGCAAACTGGGTGAACTGAGGACTCATGTCCCCACCAGTGAAGGTGATGAAGGCCCCCTTGTTCCCCATCTGATCACAGTAGTTGGGTGCGCTGAAGACTGTTATACAGTTGCCATCATGTGCGATTTCATAACCGTCATCCTTCACCTGCAGCAGCAATCGTGTGAATGCAACCAGATGGCAGCTCCCTGAAAAGACAGCACGAGAGAGTGTCCAAGCAGGCGCACTTCAGTGCATCAGCTGAAGTGTTTGGCAGCCAAAGCCAATGACGCAAGCTAGAATGATTACCTCATGACTGCGGACTAGAAGGTCCAGCTTGTTGTCTTGCAAGAAGTTGCGGGTGACATCTGGGCCAAAGCCCACACCCACGCCTCTCTGGCTAGGGCCTCGCCCCTCTGTTGGTTTGGGGTCGCTCCACAGCATTTCACACATCAAGCCGTCCTCAGGAGGCTCCCTGTACATGTTCACATATCCTCACGCGTTGATGGCAATTGCTAGAGTGGATTGTTCTACAGATGCTTGTCAAGGCAACCTATTGCTGCAGTCCACAGGCTGGCCCAAAATTTGGACAAATGCAGATGCGGATCAAAGTATGTTGGTGCGGCCACATGCTGCAGCAGATGTCTACTGCGCGCTTTGCCTGGCAACAAATACCTGAAATCTTGCAAACCAGGGTACACACTCAGCATGGGTTGCTTGATGCAGCCGCATGAACCCTGATCAAAGACTGCATGAGAAGCAGGGTGCTGGCAAACACTGAACTTGCCTATGTCTGTCAATGCTTCTGATGTCTGACAGCTTGACTCCATCTTTGCTAAAGAGGCCCCCATGCACCACCAGCACTCGGTTGTCCAGAACATGAGCCAAGGGGAGCCAGCAGAAGGTGTCTCTAAACAGCTCAATCATCTGTGATGAGAATTTGTGACTGATCTGCATGCAAAAGAGATGTGTGGTAACTATCATCTGGCTTGCGCGCTGGCCTGTAAGGCATCAAACAAATGCAAACCAGACATACAGCTGACAGGACCCTCAAAGCACTAGACGTGCAAAGTGAACCTTCTGTAACCATGAGTGGCAGAGAAGGAGAACCTTGCAACCCCAGGCAGGTGATGTTTGTGATGCGGGGGTGATGTAGACAGCTTGTGTACCTCTCCATCAAAGCCATAGATCTTGTTCATCCCCCGGCTTTCATGGTTGCCTCGCGCAAGATGTACATGCTGTGGGAACATGACCTTGTAGGCAAACAGGGTCAAGATGATCTCTGCTGACCATGACCCTCTGTCCACGAAGTCTCCTGTATAGTCAGGCATTTGTGATATCTGAGTATGCTACAGATATATTCCCATAGTATGACCGGACTCAGTCATGCATCTAAAGTGCACAGGCTGCAGCGTCATGCATGTATGTAAGCTTGCATGTAAGCTTGCATGGTTGCCGCAGTGCAGAGGCTCAGCATGGTGTTCTCAAGTCAGAATCTCCAGAAATGGATGCAATGCTCATGACTTCCATGACGCAACATTTGCCTGAAGTGCAAGCCTAGTGAGGTACAGCACTGACCATTGAACAAGTATGGGTTTTCCTGTGAAGGCAGCCCATTGATTTCAAAGATATTGAGCAAATCAAAGTACTGGCCATGCACATCTCCACAGACTGTCATCTTGGTACCCTTTGGCACAGGCACATCCACCAGGGATGGAAGCCCCTTCAGGATCTCATAGGCCTGCAACACCAGCCAAAGCAACGCCACTGTGTCAGCCTTTCAAGATTGCAGTTTACCTGAGCTCACTTGTGATGCACAGAAAGTTCCAAGGAACCACTTACTCTGCTGTGCTCTGCAGTTAACTGTAGGCCAGCAAACACAGGCAGCAAATACAGTAGAAGACCAGGTAGTGTGAAAGCATGGTTGGCAGGCTGACCTGCAAGATGATGGCAAAAGCATATCGCCGGTGTATCAGCTTCTGAACCTTGAACCTATGTAGCATGTCTTGCATGAAGCCTGGTGTCACTGTATACCCCTCCTCAACATTGCCTGCAAGGATGATGTGTGCAATCAGCTGAACTCGCCTGTTTGGAGGCCTCAGCAGTGGCAAGATCTAAGCATGAATGTGATGAGCACACAAGCTGTTCACCATATTATGATGCTATGTACAAGTGAGGCAATGCATTATTGTGGTGTTTCATATATCCCATGCTGCCTTGTGTTTTGTAGCACACTGATACACAACATGCTGGGATTCTAACATCCTGCTATGATGTCAGACTGAGAAGAATGGGACATAGAAAGCTATTGCTGGACCAGCATGTTTTGCGTCAAGTCAGCAGCAAAGGCAACACCAATGATGTCCAGGGCAACACACCTTCAAGGTGAGGGCCATCGTAGCTGTCCTCAACTGACATGCTAGCCAGGTCAATAGTGTCAGCCACTGGCGTCTGGGCAACATCCTGCATACATTCATCATGTGTGTTACATATGGAGTCTCCAGCATCGCCTTGTGCTGGGTGTACATACAGGGACATGATGTTGCTTGGCAGTACAGACAGTGACATTACAATGCATGGCAGTACAGACAGTCACAGCTCTAGTTGTGACTCACTGGGGTGGCCAGTGCCTCCTCAAAACGTATTCGCTTGACCTCCTTCTCACAGGCAGTCAGTTTCTTTCGCAGATCTGGATCTCGTGGTGCTAGCTTAGCTGCACTCTTAAAGTCCCTCAATGCATCTTTGTACTTGCCAAGTGCATAGTACGCATCCCCCCGGCGGTAGTATCCCTGTGACAGGAAGCCTTTGGCTGTGAGTAGTCGGCAGACCTCAAGAGACTTGCAGGTTTGCAAATGCGATCATGTGAGCAGCCATTGCAGCTTGCATTTTTCAGAATTTGTCCAGAGTTGAGCAGCCATAATGAGCAGAGCAAGGTACTACTGCAAGCTTGTTCTGCACGATTTTGCTCACAAAGTCGCCTGCAAGATGACACTATGCTCCTGTGCAAGCTTGCGCTCAGCCTTGAGACAAGACAACGCTGGGGTTCATTGCATGCATCAGGAGCAAAGTTGCATCACCTTGACATATTTGGGATCCAAGGCAATTGCCTGAGTTCCATCCTCTACAGCACTGCCATAGGTTTCCATACGGATGTGTGCAAACGCTCTGTTTGCATGGTAGACAGCGCTCAAGGGGTTGCAGTCAATGGCTTTGCCATAACGCTCGATTGCTAACAAATAATTCTTCTCTGCAGCACGTTTGAAGGAGTCAGTTCTCTGCTCCCCCGGTTTGATAGCTGCTACAAGGCAAGCCTCACCTTTGAAAGCTTCGTTGGCGGTGTTCTTGTGGCCCTCAGCCGTCGCAATATCGTCTTGTACGGGAGTAGAATGTGCTCCATTTTGAGCCAGCACGGGACTATCTGAGTTGTGCGTGGTCTCGGTCATCCGACCGCCACTATTTGATCTGAACACCAAGACGACGCTATCCCGGCCGGCGGTCAACGGCGCTGTAAGATCATATAGAGTTTCACAAACTTAAAGTGCACAGTTCATTGCAACGAGCGTAGCACGAAGAAAGGCAACGAGCCCTTCGGCCAAGGCAAGCTAGTGCAGGACATCGCAGTCGTAACTGGGTGCATGGAGTCCATGCCATGCACTTTCTGTCCCCGGGATCTAGTGTGGTCATCCAGGCCTCGAGACGGCAAAACGTCCATTTGAAGCGGGTTGCTTGTTCTGGGATCATGATACAGAGCTCCGTTGCAGCTGGTGAGCGCTGCAGGTGAAATTGTGTGATCCTGCTGCTGAATTGAGGGCCACAGCAGCCCGCCATTGAACATCAGCACGCTACCTGGCTGGCAGTAGTATCGCCTATCTGATCGACTGACACTTCCCTCACAATGACGCGTGGTAACCAGCGGGAAACTGATAGGCAAAGGGCTGCAAAGCGTACTGGAAAGCCCACAGCCAAAGACAAGGACGGATTGTCAGCCCTGCAAAGGAAAGAGAGGTAAACTGGCGATACAAGAGTGCCTGTTCAGCTGTGTTGACAACCATATGCCAGTCAATCATAATTGCTGTTGCAGGGATGCACAAGCACTGCAGGAGAAGCTTGTTAAGAAAGCCCAATCAGAAAGCAAAGCAAAGGACAATGCCAAGTAGTCACAGAATATCAGCAAGTAGCAGCAGGACTGTATCTCTGGACAGGAATGCTTGACAACCCAGCTCCTGCACATGACACGGACCTAGGGATGCACAGCGACTATGTGAACCCATGTGTGCTTTTTGTTTGCCTTCACAGTCCAAGCTTCCCTTGCCTGCTTGTCTCTGTTGCACATTACTCACCGCCCCCATTGGCAAATGTAGGTTTGTCTGACAATGCAATAGACAAGGCATATTATCAGGCAGCGCTGCTGACTTATGCAGAATGCTGTATTGCTAAGCAGGTCATGGCAAGATCATCTGTAGAGACAGGTGAGTGAATGTGCAATGGTTACACATAATAATAACCTTGGTCTTTGGGGCTGGGTCCCCAAGTTTAGGCATCTGGGGCATCAAACCTGCGACTGCCTGGGAACAGCACTGTCGCATCATCAGTGCTTGTGTGACGTCGTTGATATATCATTTGCAACTGTAACATCTGCATAAGAGGGAACAGATAATAAGCTTGGAGACATGATACAGCTGACGAGTTAGCCACCAGTAAGTGAAGCCAGCCATAAGTTTCTTTACAAATCAATAATTGACCTGGGCCACAGCTGACATACTCACAGATGTGGGCTCAGCGCGTGTTCATAGTATTCCATCTGTCAATACCTATTAGACAGTCAACAAACAACATCAGACAAACCAAATAAGCACTTATCATAATTAATCCTATGCAATGTCAAGCAGGCAATTTATGTGTGGAACTCTGTTGATGACAAGCATTGTTGCTTGCTTTCAACCAGCTCATCAGTCAGCACCTTGCAATAGCAAGCTATGCGTACAATGTACAACTGCTGGTATGTTAAAAGGTAGCAGTAGGGTCATGAGAAGTAGGCCCTTTTAATATCATCCATTCCGCACATGTCCCCTGCAGACCAAGGAACGGCCGTCAACAGCATACCTTCACCACAGAGTCTTGACCATACATCAACAAAAATATCTACAGTTGTTGAGCGGCTGCGAGGAAATTGAACACACACCTGTCTCAGGATCTTTGAACATTCCATTATGCTGTGCAGAAATTTGGCATAGCGCCTTCTCACTGTAGACTGCACCGCTTGGCGCTACCATAGGAGGGTTGTCTTCATTCATCACCTCCAATGTGACTGGGCATATGAGAGTACTGTGAATGTGCTTAGAGTACGGCAGGCCCTCTGCAAGCTTTTGAAATTGCTGCATAGCACAATGGTAAACTGTCCCTGATCAAATTGGCATAGAAATGTTGGTATATTGTGCATGAGCAAGGCAACGTAGTGCACGAGCCTTCAGCCTTGTCACAGCCTCCTTACAATGGGCTATGAAGCATGGTTCATGGTTGCAACAGCAGAATTTCAAGGGACCCACCTCAAGAGCAAGAGGATCTTCCTTACGAGCAGACGACGTGACTATGGGTGGCTTGAGTGCAGATATGCCAGCCTGTATCGGCAGCAAGCCTTCAGCACATCAGACATTGCCTGGATCTGATGCATGCAAGAGCAGCATTTGGATGACAAATGACAGGCAACATGGTGCGCAGAGCCTGACCTGAAGATGGACAGCAAGCACAGACTGAGGAGTGAGGTTATTGAGCCTGTACAGCTCTTGATAGAATAGCTCAACCAGTGATTGC
>JAABUP010000442.1_pt1 | contig 92176 bp, 89 predicted proteins | sample 5559201 | NCBI WGS metagenome assembly JAABUP01 (sample SAMN10711887, study PRJNA513373) | rock metagenome | isolation source: Antarctica rocks | place: Antarctica | reverse complement strand
GTGGGTGCGGCGATGCGGAAACTGCTGCACCTGGCTTTCGGCGTCCTCAAGTCTGGCAAGCCTTTCGACGCAACAATCGCGCTGGCGACCGCAACAAAGGCTTGACAACCAATACAGTATCTAACAAGATTTTATGGTTCGATGCGCCGCACCCGCAGCAAAATCAGCCGCTTGCGGACATAGGGGATGGGACAGAAGGGAGAGGCAATGCGGCTTTTGATGTGTGCGCCGGAGCACTTTGACGTCACGTATGAGATCAACCCGTGGATGCGGGTCGCCAACGGGCCGGACGCCGCCTTGGCGCGGCGGCAGTGGACGGCGCTGTACACCATCCTGCGCGAGGAGGTGGGGGCGGACGTGCATCTGGTCGCCCCGCAGCCGGGCCTGCCGGACATGGTGTTTACGGCCAACGCCGGCATCGTCAAGGGGCGGGACTTCGTGCCGTCGCGCTTCCGGCCCGTGGAGCGGCAGGGCGAGGTCGCGTTCTTCGTGCAGTGGATGGTGGAGAACGGGTTTGCGCTGCGGCCACTGACCGAGGAAGTCGCCGGGGCGTTCGAGGGCGAGGGGGATGCGCTGTTCTATGGTGATTTATTGCTGGCCGGGTACGGGCAGCGCTCGGATGAGGCGGCCTGCTACGGGGTGGGGGAGATGCTGGGCATCCCCGTCCTGCCCCTGCGACTTGTGGATAGCCGCTGGTATCACGTGGACACGTGCCTGATCCCGGTCACGCCCGATCTGCTGGCGTACTACCCGCCCGCGTTCGACGCCGCCGCGAACGCCGCTTTGGAGGCCCTGCCGGGCGGGAAAATCGTGCTGTCCACGCCGGACGCCTTGCGCTTCGGCGGCAACGCGGTCGTGGTCGGGGATCAGGTCGTGATGAACAGCGGCTGCGACGCCCTGGCAGGCGATCTGCGGGCGCGGGGCTTTCGGGTCCACGAGACGGACCTGTCGGAGTTCCTGAAGTCAGGCGGCTCGGCCAAGTGCCTGGTGCTGGGACTGGGCCACTAAAAAAAGCCCCCCGGCGGTGAGCCGCCGGGGGGCTTTTCTGCGCCTATTTCCCCATGCCGCTCATGATCGTCTGGGATGCCGTGAGGTGGCCGATCTCGGTGCTCAAATAGTCCGTGACCAACAGGCGCACTTCAGGGTCAGTCGTGGCCGCCAGCTCTTTTTTTGCGTCGCGGATGTCGGACTGGTTAGTCTGGATCGCGTCGCGCAGGAACTCCCGGTCGAAGTCCGCGCCCGTGCGGGCCGTCAGCGCGTTCAGCTTGGTCTTGTCGGCGTCCGCGATGGTCAGCGGCAGCAGGACGCCCTTGCGCTGGGCCAGCATGAACAGCCCGATGTTCAGCCGGTTATGGTCTTCCAGCAGCCAGACCGAGAGCTGGCGGATGGCGGGGCTTTGCGCGCGCGAGAGGCCCGCCGCGCCATTGGCGTAGTCGGCGATACTCCCCTGGGCATCCTGGATCAAAAACTGCCGGTCAGTCGAAGTCACGGGCATCGTCGTCATGCCGGGCATGGCGTCTTGTGCTAGGGCAGAAGTGCCGAGCGAGAGAAGCCCGCCCAAGGCGAGCGCGGTGTAAGTCTTATTCATGAGAGTGGGTCGTCTTTCTATCCGAGGTATCATGCCGTAGTACCCCGGCAAAAATCGGCGCAAACCGGGCGGGGGCGTTATTGGGCGAGGATCGAATCGCCGTATCGGGCCAGCAGGTCGGCGGGGTCGTCGTAAACAGTCTCGGCACCTTGGAGGTCGGGCGCGGCCCAGCCGCCGCAGCGGACGCCCAGGATGCGGACGTTCGCCTTGCCGGCGGCCTCGACATCGTAGGGGGTGTCGCCCAGCATGACGACCGACTCGGCGGCTAGGCCGGACTTTTTCAGGGCGGCCTGCAAGATGTCCGGCGCGGGCTTGGAGCTTTCGGCGTCCTCAGTGGTGGCGATGACGTCGATTAAATCCAGTGCCCCCGTCGTCTGGAGCAGGATGTCGGCCTCGTCCGGGTTGGCGGATGTGGCGACGACCAGCTTGAGACCCTGCGCGTGCATCCGGGTCAGCAGCGCCTTGACCTGCGGGAAGGCCTGCAAGTGGGGCATGTACTGGGACTTCATGATCTCGCCCCGCGTCTCGCTCACGGCCTTGCCCTTGGGGCTGTCGCTTTCGATGCGGACGACGCGGGGCAGCAGGTTGTCGCCGCCCATGCCGATGGCCTCGCGCAGCTTGATGTAATTGATCTCGAAGCCGTGGGCCACCAGCGCCTGCATCCAGGCGCGGGCGTTAGCGTCGTTGCTGTCGACCAGTGTCCCGTCGATGTCGAGCAATACGCCTTTTAGGGATACGGGCATGGGTTTCTCCAGAGGACATAAAAAGCCGGGAGCGCAGGGCATCAAGCCCTGCGCTCCCGGTGCGTATCTCGCTCCGTCCGTAGACTAAAGCGTGGTGCGACCATCTTTGGTGCCGGTCGTCGTGGTGTCGATCTCCTCGACCTCGACGTCGGTGCGGCGGACCGTGTCGCGCACAGTCTCCGTCCGGTCGGTCGCGGTCTTGCCGACGACCACTTCCTCGACCACGCGGGCCTCCTTGGCGACGACGGGGACTTCGGCGGTCTCGGTGACGGAGAAGTTCTGCTCCTTGAAGGCCATGTCACCCTCGGTCGCGGCGCGGTCTACGGGGCGGCGGTCAACGGTCACATGCTCCTCGTGCAGCGAGACGGTCTCCTCGATGGGCCGCTCGGTGATCGTGGTATGGATGCGCGCGCCGCCGCGCTGCACTTCGCGCTTGCCGACGGCCAGGCTCTCCTCGACGACGGGGATAACGGTGCCGCCGGTGACGTCGGTCGTGCCGGTCTTCATCGCCGGGGCCGCTGAGGGAGGTGTGCGGTACGTTTCGCGCTCGCGGGTGATCTCGTCCGCGCCATAGGGGGCTGCGGTTTCGGTGTAGCCGGTGTAGCCGCCGGTGCGGTAGGCCGCGCCGCGCTCGTCGATGTCCACGGCCCCGTGGCCGTTCAGGATGTCCACGGCCCGCTGCGCCATCGCGTCATCGGTGCTCACCGTCACCAGGGTGCCGCCGCGGCGGACGCCCTCCGAGTAATACTCGGCATGCTCCTTGGGGACGCCGATGTGGGTCAGCGCGCCGACCAGGCCGCCCGCGATGCCGCCGATGGCGGCCCCGGTGACGGTGCTGCCGATCGTGATGCCCAGCGCGGCGGCCAGGGGGCCAGCGGCGAGGATGGGGCCGATGCCCGGAATGGTCAGCGCGCCCAAGCCGACCAGCAGGCCGACGACGCCGCCGACGCCCGCGCCGACGCCGGCGTCCTTGCCCACGGCGTGGCCGCCGGTCGTTCCGGCCGCGCCGGTGCTCAGTGTGCCGTCACTTGCGCCGCCTGAGGCGGTCTGGTTGGCGGCGATGCTGATGTCTTCACGGCGAAAGCCACCGTCCACGAGGTCCTGGACGACGCTCTGCGCCTCACTGTAATTGTCGAACAAGCCGACGACTGTCTTTGCCATGATGTTTTCCTTTTGATGCGTGAGTGGTGCTTGGGTAGATTTGGTTTCGCGTTGGTTAAACGAGAGGCGCTTGGGGAGCGATCTCCTCGAAGACGGCCTCTTCCGTGCGGAGCGTGACCGACTGGGGCTGATGCACCTGGGTCCGGGTGCGCGTGATCCGCACTTCTTCTTTGAGCAGGAGGCGCTTCTCGACCACGAGGACTTCTTCGAGGACGGGGATGATCAGCGTGTCTCCCTCCTGCCGTGCCTGGGGGGCCTCGGAGACGACCGTGCCGATGGCGACACGCTCGACCGAGACGTTTTCCTGGAGCAACGGCTCGTCCACGGTCTCCTCGCGCTCCGAGATGCGCTTGGTCAGCCGGACGCCGCCCGTCACAACGGCTCTCTTGCTGACCCGCAGCTCTTCGGCAATCAGGGGGATGACGACGGTATCGTCCTCACGCCCCACCTGTCCCCGCTCCCCGAGATCGGCGGCGGCGAAGGGCAGACGGTACCCGCCGTCCGCCGCCGGGACCAGAGCATCCCTGGGGACGATCACCGGCTTCCCGGTGGCGAGCCGGATCACCGCCTGCCCCGGCTCGGCGAGATGGGAGTCGCGCTCCCAAACGCCGTGCCCGCCGTCTGCAAAGGTTACCGTCGGTGTCATCTGTTGTTCGCTCCGTTGCGGGAAGGTCTTACAGGCGCAGAGATACCCGGCTCTCGCCGCAGGCAAACCTGCAAGCCGCAGGTCCCGCCGCTTATTTCTGCTCGTAAGAGTGGTGAGCAGGAGCATCGAAGGGAGAGATTCCCTCTACACTTCGTGCGTCCAGAGGTCGTGCGCGAGCAGCGTGTTCGGGAAGATCGCCCGCGCCTCGGCCAGCAGCGCGTCCAAACCCGGCGGGGCACCTGACTCGTAGCGGGGGCTGAAGTGGGTTAGGATCAGCGTCCCGACCCCCGCCTCCTGGGCGACTCGGGCGGCCTGGGCCGCCGTCGAGTGCCCGGACTGGGCCGCGCGCTCCTGGTGCTCGGACGAGAACGTCGCCTCGTGGACCAGCACGTCCGCATCCGCAGCCAGGGCGGCAGCGGCGGGCGTGGGGGCGGTGTCGCCACAGACCGCCACGGACCGGCCAGGCCGGGCCGGGCCGACTAGGTCCAGGCCGCTGACGACGCGCCCACTTGGCAAGGTCACGCTCTCCCCGGCCTTGAGCCGCCCGAAGAGCGGGCCGGGCGGCAGGCCCAGGGCGTAAGCACGCGCGGCGTCGAACGTGCCCGTCCGGGGCTTCTCGCGGACCAGGTAGCCGTAGGAGGGGATTCGGTGGGCCAGGCGGCGGCACCAGACCTCGCGCGCGTCGTCCTCCCAGAGCAGCCCTTCCGAGACGGCGTGGGCGGCAAGCGGGTAGACCAGCCCCGTCCCCGAGAGCCGTAGGGTCAGCCTCAGCCACTCTTCCAGGCCCGGCGGCCCCCAGACTGTGACCGGCGTGGCCGCGCCCTGGGTCGCGGAGCGCGTGGCGAGCAGGCCCGGCAGGCCGAAGACGTGGTCGCCGTGCAGGTGCGAGATGAAGACGTGTTCGAGCCGGCCCATCTTCAGCGGCGAGCGCAGTATCTGCTGCTGCGTCCCCTCGCCGGCGTCGAACAGCCAGAGCGCGCCACGCTGCACCCACTGCAAGCCTAGCCCGCTGACGTTGCGCGTCAGGCTGGGTGCCCCCGCCCCGGTCCCCAGGAATGTCAGCGTCAGGTCGGTCATTGAAGCTCAAACATGGCAGTGCCACCGCGCCGGGAGAAATCCCGCGCGCCGGAAGGAGGCCCCCGCATTGTACCAGAACCCGGCGTCCGGGCCGCGGCAAGAAATAGCCCGCCCCCGGTCGGGGGCGGGCCGCTGAGGCTTGACCGCGCGGCTGCCTAGGACTTGTCACGGGCCGCGCGCCTGCGGGCGCGCAGGAACAGGGCACCGAGGCACAGGACGCCGAAGCCGAACGAGACCGACGTGGCCGCCTCCGGCACTGGCAGCGGGGTCAGCAGGTAGCCCTGGATGTGCCCGTTGGAGAAGCCGAAGCCGGTGATGTTCCCGTTGTCGCTGATGCCGCTGGCATATTCCAACTGGAAGCCGGAGCCGGGGGTGATCAGGGTGTTCAGGTCGGTCACCGCGCCGTTGCTGAAGAGGAACGCATTCGGGTTGGTGAAGGGGGCACCGGGGACGATCTCGCCGACCACCTGCCCGCGGGCGTTGATGGAACTGCCGAAGGAGCTGACGTTGTCGGCGAGGCCGGGCGTCAGATCGGTCAGCGCGCCGTCACTGCCGTACAGCACGGCGTGCTCGGTGCCAACGGAGGTGACGTTGTAGCCCGTAACCTGGCCGCTGTCGTTTATGGACTGTCCGAAGCTGCCGAAGCCCTGGTTCGGGTCGGCCGGGCTGGGGTTCCGCAGCGACGGGAGGAAGTTCACCGCGCCGCTCTTACTGTCGTAGGTGTAGGCGTAGCTGCCGTAGACCGCGCCGGTGATCTTGCCGTTGTTGCTGATGCCGTTGGCGACGCTGTCGTTGAAGTTGGTCCCGCCGCCCAGTATCTTGTCCACGTCAATGAGCTTGGAGCCGCTGTAAAGGAACGCGCGGTTGTTGTTGTCGGCGGTCGCCGACGAGCCGACCACCTGGCCGCTGTTATTGATGCCGAAGCCTTCGCTGAAGTTGCCGCCGAACGTGGGGAGGAACGTCGTCGCGCCGGTCGCGCTGCTGTACACGTAGGCCTGATTGACGGTGACCGCGCCGGCTGCGGACGTCTGCGCGATGCCCGTGACCTGGCCCAGGGCGTTGATGGCGTTGCCGCTGCTCGACGCGGGGTTGAGGCTGTTCAGGACGCCGCCGCTGTAGAGCGTGGCCTGCTGGTTGCCCGCGCCGCTGTTGGACTGGCCGGCGACCTGGCCGCTGTCGTTGACGGCGTTGCCGTAGCTGAAGGTGCCGCCCGGCAGGATGCCGAGCTTTGTCAGGGAGTAGGTCTGGGCGGAGGCGGGGGACAGCAGCCCGAAAGCGATCGTGAGTGCCGCTGGCACGAGAGTCAGGGCGGAGGACTTGCGCGCGATGGACATGATATGTGCTCCTGCAAGGCTGCCGTTCCACGTCCCCGATTGGCGCTGACACGGGTTCCGGCCTCGCACCCTGCATTGTACCCCCCCCTCCGCCGGAAAAACGCGGGGGACATTCACGGGAGGTTACAATGCGGGAGCTTGATACGCCGCCTTTGGCCTTGCACCGGGCGCGGCCTTTTTCGTTTCCACTTGCAACTGGGGTGAACCTGTGTTATAATCCTCTGTTGGACCGCGCGCCTGTCCATATCCCGTTCCGGCCCTGGTCCCGCTTTATCCGGCCCCTCGGCGGGCCGCACTCTTCGATTTTTCGAGAAAGCACTACCCTTATGTCTCTCTTATGCATCCCTCCTCGGCGGCTCTCAGCCTGGTACTGCTTGGCACTGATGCTGACGGGGCTGGGCGTCTGTGGCCTGTCCGCGCGGGTCTCCGCCGCCACCCTGAGCGTCACCAGCACGGCGGACGACGGCTCTGCGGGGACGCTGCGCGCGACGCTGGCGGCGGCGATGCCGGGCGACACGGTCAACATCGGCGTGACGGGGACCATCACGCTGACGCAGGGCGAGCTGCCCCTGAACAAGAGTCTGACCCTCATCGGGCCGGGGGCGTCCAATCTGACGATCGACGGCGGCGGGACGGGACGGGTGTTCCACCAGATGGCGGCCACGACAGGCACGACGCCGCCGGCCACGGTGGTGACCGTCTCCGGCCTGACGGTCACGAACGGCAGCGTCACGGGCAACGGCGGCGGCCTGCTGGTGGACAGCGGTAGCCTGACGCTGACCGGCTGTGTCGTCGCCAGCGACGGCGCGCAGGTCGGCGGCGGCGTTTACGTGGCCACGGGCGCGACCATCGCCGCCACGGGCTGTACTTTCAGCGGCAACGCCAGCCAGACCAACGGCGGCGGGCTGTGGGCGGGGGTTGGCGTCGCGCCTTCCCTGGCCAACTGTGTCTTCGACAGCAACGCGGCCTACGGCGGCTTCGGCGGAGGCCTGTTCACCGGCGGCGGCGCGACGGCGACCCGCTGTGCCTTCACCAACAACTACTCCGGCGGCACCAGCGCCGTGGTCGGCAGCACACGCCTCGGCGGCGGCGGCATTAGCAGCACGGGTGGGCGGCTTACGCTGACAACCTGCGTGGCTGACAGCAACCAGGCGGAAACGGGCGGCGGCGTGTACTACGGATGGCCCGCTGACGGCGGCGGCCAGCACGATCAGCAACAACACCGCGACGGCCAGCGGGGTGAGCGGCGGCGGACTGGTGGCGGACGCCGACGCCTCCGGGACGCTGACCAACTGTACCGTGGCAGACAACAGCGCCCTGAATGGCAGCGGCGGCGGCCTGCGCCTGCACGCCGCCCTGACACTGACGAACTGCACCGTGACCGGTAACATGGCCTCGAGCGGCGCGGGCGGCGGGATCGCCACGGACGCCCCCGCCGGGCCGGCCCTGACGGGGATGCTGATTGCGGGCAACGCAGCGCAGTCTGACCCGGACGTCAGCGGCGCGTTCCGGTCGGGCGGCTCCAACCTCCTCGGCGACGGGACGGGCAGCACGGGCCTGACGAACGGGATCAACAGCGACCAAGTCGGCACGGCTTCGTCCCCGATTGATGCGAAGCTGGGGCAGCTGAGCGACAACGGCGGCCCGGCCTTCCAGGGCGGCCCCACTTTCACCGTCCCCCTCTTGGTCGGCAGCCCAGCTGTCGACGCCGACTTCGCCGCCTCCCCCAACGCCGATCAGCGCGGCGTCCGGCGGCCGATCGGCCCGCGCGCCGACATCGGGGCCTATGAAGCGCCGATCTATCCGACCGCCCCCACCAACGTCCGGGCACAGGCCGGTGACCGGCGCGTCACCCTGACCTGGACGGGGACGGGCGGCGCGACCTCCTACAACGTTTACCGCTCGACCACGCCGGGCGGCGCGACGGCCGGCACGGCACCCCTCGCGACGGGCATCCAGGGCACGGTCTATACCGACACCGGGCTGATTAACGGCGTCACCTATTACTACGTGGTGCGCGGCGTCAACGCCGGGGGCGTAGGCCCGCCGTCCAGCCCCGAAGCCGCGGCGACGCCGTCCGACAGCCGCATCCAGGGCAGCGTTTTGGCCTGGGGCGGCAACACGTCGGGCCAGCTCGGCACCGGCATCTACACCGCGAGCCAGTATCCCACGCCGGTCGCCGCGCCGTCCGGGACGTCCACGCCGCTGATCAGCGTCGTGGCCGTGGCGGGCGGGGCGCGCTTCAGCCTCGCCCTGACGGCCGGTGGCCGCGTCTATTCGTGGGGCGACGACCAGTACGGCCAGCTCGGTGACAACGGGAACGCCGGGACCCGGCGGAACACGCCCGGCGTCGTGGTGGACTCCAGCGGTGTGCCGCTGGCGGGCATCGTCGCCATCACGGCGGGTCAGGACCACGCGCTGGCCCTGGCCGCCGACGGCACGGTCTACGCCTGGGGGCGCAACCAATACGGCCAGCTCGGCAACAGCTTCACCAGCGATTACCTGTCCTCCGCCTACCCGGTCTACGATGCCAACTTTAACCCGATCAGTGCCATCGCCGTCGCCGCAGGCGGCTACCACAGCCTGGCGGTTCTGGCAAACGGCACGGCCCTCGCCTGGGGCTACAACTCCAACGGACAGCTCGGCAACGGCACAGAAGGGGCCAACACCGGCAGTGCCACGCCAAAGCCCGTCAGCGGGCTGACCAACGCCGTCGCGGTCGCGGCGGGCCAGTACCACAGCCTTGCGCTGCTCTCTAACGGCAGGGTCTCCGCCTGGGGCTATGACCTCGACGGTGAGCTGGGCGACGGCGGCAGCCAGGACTCCGATCTGCCCAAGCCGGTGCCCATCCAGAGCAGCACCGCCGGGGGGGCGGCTGCGATCACCCAGATTTCGGCGGGCCAGTACCATAGCCTCGCCCTGGCCGATGACGGCACCCTCTACGCCTGGGGCAGCAACACCAGCGGCCAGCTCGGTGTCGGCGACACCGCCTCGCGCTTCTCGCCGCAGGCGGTCCCGGTCGGCGGCGCGACGGTCCTGTCGGCAGCGGCGGGCGAGCTGCACTCCCTGGCCCTGCTCGGCGACCACACGGCCCTGGCCTGGGGGTCCGACGCCAGCGGCCAGCTCGGCGATGGGGCGACGGCCAACAGCCCCAACCCTCAGCCCGTCCGCACGGCCAATGCGATGGGCGGCCCGCAGACCAGCCTGTACGCGCTGGCGGGGGGCGGCCTGCACTCGCTGGCCGTGCTGAACCAGCCGCCGACCGCCATGCGCGACTCTTACGTCGTCCACCAGGGTACCACGCGCACGGTCGCCGCGCCGGGCGTCCTGGCGAACGACACCGACGCCGAGAACGAGCCGCTGACGGCCATTCTGGTCAAGCAGGCCGCGCACGGAACGGTGACTCTGCGTGCCGACGGCGGCTTCGATTACACGCCTAATGCGGGCTTTGTCGGCGTGGACGGGTTCACCTACCGGGCCTCTGATTCGACCGCGCCCGGTACGACGGCTTCGGTGACGATAACCGTGACCAATCCCGCGCTGACCTCGATCACGGTCGTGCCCGCCGCCGTCACGGTCGCCCAGAATGCCACCCAGCAGTTCATGGCGACGGCTAGCTACGCCGACGGCACTTCAAGCGACGCGACTCAGGGCGTCACCTGGTCGTCCTCGGACACCACAGTCGCCTCGGTCTCCAACGCCGCCGGCAGCCATGGTCTGGCGACGGCCACCCCGAAACTCGGCTCGGCGACGATCACCGCCACACTGGCCGACCCACAGGGTAATACTCGGAGCGGCACGGGCACCCTCACCGTCGCGCGCACACTGATGTCGCTGACGGTGGCCCCGGCCAGCGCCTCCATCGCCAAAGGCCAGCAGCAGCAGTTCACGGCGACGGCGGCCTACACCGATGGCTTCACCCAGGACGCCACAACGTCCGTGAACTGGGCTTCGAGCAACGCCGCCGTTGCCCCGATCTCTAACCGGCCTGCCACGGCCACGCGGCCCGGCACTCAGGGCCTGGCGACCGGTGCCCAGCAGGGCGGCCCGATCACGATCCAGGCCACGCTGGCCGACGCCCTGGGCCATCTGAAGACCGGGACGGCGGCGCTGACCGTCACCGCCGCCGTGCCCGTCTCCATCAGCATCGCCCCCGCCCCGCTGGCCCTGACCCGTAATGCCGGGACGGGTGGCGGCAACACGCGGCAGCTCACGGCGACCGAGACGTTCTCCGACGGCACTAAAACGGATGTAAGCCAGACGGTCACGTGGTCGTCGGACAATCCCATCGTCGCCACGGTGGATGCGAACGGCTTTGCGGCGGCGGTCGGCGTCGGGCGTACCACGATCACCGCGACCGCCGACGGGCTGACCGGGACCGACCCGGTCTCGGTCACGGATCCGACTCTTGCCCCCAAGACACACCTGCTGTGGAACCTCAACAGCGGCATGGTTGCGCAGTGGGACGTGGACACGCAGGGCAACTACACCGAGCATCTCTACGGCCCCTACGCCGGCTGGACGGCGGTGGGCCACTCGACCGGCCCGGACGGGCGCGGCCACATCCTCTGGGATCGGACCGACGGCATGATGGCGCTGTGGACGGTCAGCCCCGATGGCACCTTCACCCACCGCGAGTACGGCCCCTACGCCGGTTATACGGCAGTGGGAATCTCGACCGGCCCGGACAACGTCAGCCACATCCTGTGGACGCACAGTCCCGACGGCCTGATCTCCGTCTGGGCCGTGCCCCCGGACGCCGGCAGTTCAACCGATGGCACCTTCACCCACCGCGAGTACGGACCCTATTCCGGCTATACCGCTCGCGCCATCGCCTCCGGCCCGGACGGCGTCTTACACATCGCCTGGAACATGGCCGGCGGGATCATCTCTCTCTGGGACGGGACGCCCGATACTGCCGGCTTCGTCCATTACGAGTATGGCCCTTTCGCCGGGTGGTCGGTTTCCGCGCTGTCGGTCGGAACCGATAACGTCGTCCATCTGCTGTGGAATAACAGCAACGGCATGGTCTCGTTTTGGGTCGTGGACGGCGGGGGCACCTTTGCTAACCACGACTACGGCCCGTATTCCGGCTGGACGGCGGTTGGTGTCTCAACTGGCCCGGACAACGTCAGCCATATCTTCTGGGGACGGACCGACGGCACGGCGAGCCTGTGGGACGTGGACTCGCAAACGGGGAGCTTCAACTACCGCCTGTTCGGGCCGCTCCCCAGCTATCATCCGGTTGCCCTCTCGTCCGGGACGTAACGGCGGCGGCAGCCGGCCGCGGTGGCGGCGAAACGGTGACAAAACCCGGCGGCAGCGGATATACTGGTTGTCATGAGAACATCCGCGAGTGCAAAACAGTGTCCCGCGTGCGGGAAGGTGGTGCCCCTTCAGTCGTCCGAGTGCGCTGCCTGTGGTCACCTCTTTCGGACGCGCTTCCCGGAGGCGACGGACCGGACGCAGGCGTTCGATGCCGTCATGCTGCCGCGTCTGCCCGTCCGCCTGACTCAGGACGCGGCGAGGCATCGCAGTGCGCCTTCAGCGTTCGGGGTCGCGTTCCTGACGAGCTTCCTCCTGGTCGGTCTGCTCGCGCTAGGTGGGTGGCTGATGTGGGGGTTGAGCCAGCGGGTGGCCCCGGTCCCGGCACACACTCTTGCGCTCGCCGGCGGCACGGCCATCGGCCGCGCCGAGGACCTCTACGACCGCATCGCGATCTCCATGTCGCTCTATGATCTGGACCAGGCCGCCGGGGGCATGGGCCGCGTCGTCCGCTCCGCCAATCCGCACACGCTGCTGCTCTCCTACGATTATCCCGACCAGAGCGTGCGCGTCTCCCTCTACCGCAGCGACCCTAACAGCGAAGACTACCGTGTCCAGGCCGTGGCCCTCTACCACGGCAGGACTCGGCTCCAGCACCACACGGAAGAGAACTAGGAACCCCTCGGGGCGGCTCGCCGCCGGGGGCTTCCTAAGCAGCCCTTTCCAGGGCCGTGCGGCTCCCGCTCTGTTCTTCCTCCCGACTGCCTTCCTCACGCGGAAACAGCAGGGCTTCCAGGCCCTCGACGGGGACGGGCGGACTGAACAAAAATCCCTGCATCATGTCGCAGCCCAGCCGCCCCAGAATCCCCCGCTGCGCCTCGTCCTCGACCCCCTCCGCGATCACTTCTAAAGAGAGCGCGTGGGCCATGTCGATCACCGCGCGCACGATGGCCTGATCCCGCGCGGGGTGGCCGCCCCCCTCACCCGCCATCCCCATCACAAACCACCTGTCCACCTTCAGGACGTCCAGCGGCAGGCGGCGCAGGTACGAGAGTGACGAGTGCCCCGTCCCGAAGTCGTCCACTGAGATGCGGATGCCCAGGGCGCGCAGCTCGACCAGACGCGCCTCGACCGCCGTGCCGCCGCCGATCAGGGCGCTCTCGGTCAGCTCCAGGTCCAGCCAGCGCGGGTCCAGCCGGGCCGTCGGCGGCAGTGTCGTGTGACCAGAGGGTGACGTCGCGCGCCAGTCCCAGCAGGATGACCAGGAGGAAGCCACCGGCCAGAGTGTTGCCGACGCCCCCGTGTCGAAAACAGTCTCTCAGATTGGTCATGCCGATGCTTCTCTGTTTTTCTCTTCCGGGCGGGTGCGCGATGTTTCGGGGCAGCAACTTATTCCATGTTCCGGCAGGCGTCTCCCACGATTCTTGTGGCGCTGCCACTTGATCATTGGCGGGCGTTAGGCATAGGCACGATCCGTGAGGGGTTCTTAACGTCCCCCGAAAAACAAGTAGACAAAATTCTGCCTATGTGCTTGACAGAGGTTCAGAGACATCAGTATACTATTTCTAACCCTGACCGGAGGCGAGAATAACTCCCCCAGCCCTCCAGGCCGCCGGTCAGGGCCTTTGCTCTTGGGGGGTGCCGGGGGAACGGACCCAGAGGACGAAAGGATGATGCCGATGACTGCTCTTTCCCGCCCCTATGATGCCCGGCGCAAAGACGGCGCGCTGCTGGCCTACCCGGTTGCGGCGGGCGCGCGCGTCTTCAAGGGCGGCCTGCTGGCCCTGGCCGCCACGGGCCTGGCCCAGCCCGCTTCGGACGCCGCCGGCCTGATCTTCGCGGGCGTCGCCTACGAGAGCGCCGACAACGGGGCCGGCGCGGCAGGGGCCGCGACCGTGCGCGTGCTGAAGACCGGCGTCTTCTCCTACGCCAAGGCGAACGCGGCCCAGGCCGATGTCGGCAAGGCGGCGTTCGTCGTGGACGACTCGACCGTGGCGACGGCTGCCACAGCGGACAGCCTCGCCTGCGGCATCGTCGTCGGCGTCCCCGACGGCACACACGTGCAGGTCCGCATCGATGCGCGTGTCAATTAATGGGAATGAGGAACCCCTCCCGGCGGCGAGCCGCCTTCCCTCCCCTGTCAAGGGAGGGCCAAGATGAAGAGGGGGATTCTTCCCGCAGATCGAACAGAAAGGAGAAAGCCGTGACCGAACACGTGACACTGGAGGCGGCCCCAATGGCCTTTTCCGAAGAGGAACGCCGGAGCGAGCGGCCCGCGCGGCTGCTCGAAGCCGGCAGCTACCCCGACAAGGGGCTGACGCTGACCGAGGACGACCTGGATGGGATCGTCGCGCGGTTCGCCGAGGGCGTACCCGTCAAGGTGGAGCACCGGGACTCGCCGCTGGACCCGCTGGGGCATGTCAAGCGCGTCTGGCGCGAGGGCGCGGCCCTGCTGGGGACGCTGGCCTTCCCAGACGATCTGGCCGCGTTCCTGCGGCGGCGCGGGGCGGCCAAGCTTTCGGTGGGCCTGACGCGCGACCCGCTGGCGCTGACCGAGGTCTCGCTTGTTCTGAAGCCGCGCGTGGCCTCGGCGACGCTGATGGAGCAGGAAGACGTGAGCGCCGAGGTCGCGCGGCTCCGGGCGGCTCTGAGGGACCAAGCGGTCAGCGCGGACATCGCCACGTTCAAGGCGCAGGGGCGGCTGGTGCCCGCATCCGAGGACGCGGCCCGCGCCCTGCTCGCCGCCCCGGAGGGGGCGACCGTGACGCTGGCCGACCGGCCCGACTCGCCCCTGAGCGTGGCCGAAACGTTCCGCCGGTTCCTGGCCGCGCAGCCGCCCGTCGTGACGCTGGGCGAGGTCGCCCTGGGCGCTCAGGGCGGAGGCGAGACCGGGTTCTCTCAATACGAACATACGTTCCTGTCAAGGCTGGGGGCGGATCCGGCCAAGGTGGCCGCGCTGATCCGCGCCGAGCGCGCGGGGCAAACAAAAGGAGATACCCATGCACATTGACGCGCAGACGCTGACGGCCATCGGGGTGGGGGCACACCTGCTGGCCGCCCTGCTCAAGACCGTCTTGAAGGCACCGAAGAGGCAGGCGCAGGTGGACGCCATCGAGCGCAAAGTGGACGAGATGCTCGGCGAACTGAAAGGAGCCGCGAAATGACCCTGGTGAAATCGGACATCCCCGAGCTGCTGACGGCGGGGCTGAAGACGCTGTTCTTCCAGACCTTCGGCGAGACGCCCGCGCAGTGGGACCGGGTCGCCACCCTGGTCCCCTCGACGCGGGACACGGAGCAGTACGCCTGGCTCGGCGCGCTGCCCGGAATGCGCGAGTTTGTGGACGAGCGGCAGACGGGCGATCTGCTTCCCTACAGCTACGCGATCAAGAACAAGACCTGGGAAAGCACCCTGAGCGTGGACCGGGCCGCCCTGGAAGACGACCAGTACGGGCAGATCGCCCTGCGCGTCCGGCAGATGGCCCTGGTCGCGCGGCAGCACCTGGACGGCATCGTGTTCGGCCTGCTCGCCCAGGGATTCGCGCAGAATGGCTACGACGGCGTGCCGTTCTTCGGCGTCCACGCGGGCCAAGGTGGGCCGGGGGGCGCGGCCCAGTCCAACAGGGGCACGGACGCGCTCTCGGCGTCGTCCTTGCAGGCGGCGATCACGACGATGATGCGGTTCACCGATGACCAGGGCCGCCCCGCCGGGACCAAGCCGAACCTGCTGGTCGTGCCGCCCGAGCTGTACTGGGAGGCGCACGTTCTGCTCGAATCGGTGCAGGACCCGGACCCGCTGACCGTGGTGAGCCAGGACCTGGCGATCAACCCCCTGCGCGGGATGCTGACCGTCCTGGCGACGCCCTACCTGCCCGCCCCGGCGTCATGGTTCCTGCTGGACACGCAGCGGGTCGTGCGCGCCCTGGTCCTCCAGATGCGGAAGGACTTCGAGTTCTCCGCTCTGGAAGGCAGCTCGGAGAACGGCTTCCTGCGCGACCAGTACCTGTACGGCGTCCGCGCCCGCTACAACTGCGGCTTCGGCGACTGGCGGGCCGCGTTCGGCGCGCAGGTGTAGGCAAGGAAAGATAGGCCCGATGTAGGACCCCTGCCGGCGGGCTTGCCGCCGGCAGGGGTTCCTAACGCCGGGACCACGCATGACACATCAGAAAGGAGGCTTGCCGTGCCCATTCTCCCCGTCACCCGCGATGACCTCAAGCGCCTGTGTACGCTGGACGCGGGCGACATGACCCAAAACGCCGCGCTCGACGCGGTCATCGCCGCCGAGCAGCCGGTCCTGGAATACGCGCTGGACCCCGCCGTCCTCCTCGCCGCTCCGGGGAACGCCGGGCTGGAAGCGACCCTGACGCTGGGCGTCGCCGAGGCTCTGGCCGGCGGCTGGCTTGGGCAGCAGGCGCGCGCCTTGGGCGCGACCGACGACTTCCATGTCGGCCCGCTTTCGGTTTCGGCCTCGCGCACGGACGGACTCGCCCAGGCCGCCGACCGGCTCCGGGCGGCGGGCCTGAAGCGCCTGGAGTCGTTCGCGCGGGCTGCCCACCGGGTCGCCTCGGACGCCGCCGGGGACAGCCCGGACGGGTCTTCCAAGACGCCGTTCCTGGCCCACGCTGCATCCTATGGCTCTGTCTTCGAGCTGCCCTGGGACGGCCTGAGCGAAACGGAGGCCTGCCCATGACCGGCCCGCCCCTTTTGCTCCACACCCGGCGCGTCAGTGCCCTGTTCGCACGTTACGGTGAGTCGTTCACCCTGGTCCGGGCGGGCGCGAACCACCCGGCCTGCGGCCTGTTCGCGCCGATGGACGGCCAGACGGCGGGGACCTACTTCGACGCCAACGAGTCGGTCGGGCTGCTGCGCCCCGCGCTGTCGCTGTACATGGACGGCGCGACGCCCGACCCGCCGCTGGTCAACGACGTGTTCTTCCGGGACGGCCGCCTGTGGACGGTCCGCAAGACGCAGCTCTTCCGCTTGGGCAGCGCGCCGCTTTTGCTGCTGGCGCTGTGCGATTAGAGACCAGAAACCCCTCCCGGCAACGAGCCGCCGGGAGGGGTTCCTGACGACATAAGAAAGGCCACGACACCATGACAATCACGCACACGACAACGCACGTGCACCCCGTACTCTCGGCCTCAGAGCCGCCGGCCCTGGTGCCGCCGACGCAGAGCTATCCCTGGCACAGCCTGCCGCTGGACTCGACGCGGCTGCGGCGCTACCTCGCCTCCTGCGTCGCGCACGGCGTTGACTACGAACTGGGCGCGAAGGCCGATGACCTGCTGGCCGTGCCGCCCGACTATGGGGCCATCGACTGCTCCGGCTGGGTCCGAGCCGCGGTCGCCGTGGCGACCGAGGGGCGGACGATCCTGCCGGACGGGTCGGTCAACCAGAACGACTGGTGCGCCGCGCACGGCCTGAAGCGTAGCAGCTATGCCGTCTGCCGCCTGGCGGACGGGCTGACCCGAATCGGGTTTGTCCGGCCCTCCTCCCAGCACCCGGTCGGCCACGTCTACCTGTGCCGCAACGGGCGGACTTTGGAGAGCTGGGGCGGCCACGGGCCGGGCAGCCGCCCGGTGGGCGTTCACGTTCTGAGCGCCGAGACGACCGACGTGTACGTGCTGGCGGTGGGGGCGTAGTATATCGAGCCAGGTGCCGGAGCGGTCCACCACCCCGGCAGCCGGAAAAACAAGAACCGGAAAAACAAGAAAGGAACACCCATGAGACTCCCGTTCACGCTGCCCCGGCGCAGGCCGCCCACTGACAAGCCGGCCCCCGCCCAAGACGGCCCGCCGCTGGGCGAAACGGCACCCGCCGACGGCGTCGGCCTGCTCGGGGCGATGACGGCACGGCCTGCCCTGCTCGACGACGGCCCGCCGGGCGGCTACCTCACGTACCGCCGGATGCTCCTGGACCCGCAGGTCAAGGCCTGCCTGCTGACCAAGAAGAGCGCCGTTTTGGCACAGCCCTGGGAGATACACGCCGCCTCGGACGCGCCCGAAGACCAGGCCGTGGCGGCGTTCGTGCGGGACGTCCTGGCGCAGATGCAGGGGAGCGTCCGGGACGCCTTGGACGACGTCCTGGATGCCCTGGCCTTGGGCGTCTCGCTGGTCGAGATCGTCTGGGAAGTCATCGAGGGCGGGCCACACGCCGGGCGGATCGGCTTGGCCCGCTTAAGAGCCAAAGACCCGGCCGGCTTCCTGTTCGAGACCGACCGCTTCGGCGGCGTGGCCGCCCTGCGCGGGCTGGACGGGGTGGCCTATCCGCCGGACAAGTTCCTGCGCTACAGCTACCTATCGCGCCCGGACGGCCCGCTGGGCCAGAGCGACCTGCGGGCGGCGTATTCGGCCTGGCGCGTCAAGCATCAACTGCTGACGTGGTGGGCGAAATATCTCGAAAAGTTCGGTCTGCCCACGGTCATGGGCACCTATGACCCCGCCCGCGGGTATGGCACGGACCAGCAGCGGGAGCTGCTGGCGATCATCTCCCAAGTCCACAACGAGAGCGCCCTCGTCTTGCCCTCGGATATGCATCTGGGGCTTTTGGAGACATCCCGCCCCCAGGCGGCGGGCTTCTTGGAAGCCGTCGAGTACCTGGACCGGGCTATCGCTAAGAGCATCGGCGGGCAGACGCTGACCACCGACGGCAGCGGCGCGGGCGCGACCTATGCCCTGGGCAGCGTCCACCAGGACGTTTTAGGGTTCTACGTGGACAAAGTGCGCCGCGACCTGGAAGAGGCCGTGATCGGCGGGCAGCTTTTGGCCCCCCTGGTCCGCTACAATTTCGGGCCGAACGCCACCCGCCCGCTGTTCCGGCTGGGGGCGGGGGACGACGGGCGGCTCGAAACGGCGGGCCGGCTGATCGCCGATCTGGTCGCGGGCAAGGTCATCGCCCCCGACGAGCCGTGGATTCGCGGCTACCTGGGTCTGCCCGCAGCGGGAGGGTAAAGGGCCGAGGCCCCCCGCCCCACCCCAGTAAAGCCCCATTTTGGGGAGCCAGAGGAGGAGCAGGGCCAGTCCTCGTTTCTTGTTCCAGCCCCAGGATTAGGCTTTACTGGGGTGGGGCGGGGGGGGTTCTGATTAACGCCTGGTTACAAACGACCCAAAAGGCCGCCCGCGTGTTTGACCCACCCAAGCCTGCGGGCATACGAACGAAACACGTAAGGAGAAGCCGTCCATGATTGACTTCCATGACCTGCGACTGGATGGATCCAGTCGCCGCACGTTCCTGACGCGCATGGCGGCGGCGGGGCTGGGCACCGCCGCCCTGGGCCTGTTCGCCGCGCGCCCGGCGCGGGCGACCGGCAAACAACTGCTGGACCTGGTCACCACGCCGGACAACGAGAATTTCCCCGGCATCCCCGGCAAGAGCAAGAACGAGCGCGTCCTGAACTACGCGCTGGCTTTGGAGACGCTGGAAGCGGACCTGTACCGGCAGGCGCTGAACCTCGCCGCGGGCAAGGACATCGGGACGTCGCTGCCCGAGGATACCAGCGGCTACACGCTCTCCATCGCACCCGGCGACCTGCCCGACCCGCACCCGCAGATGGGATTCAACTATTTGCAGCAGTTCGCCGCCGTCGAAGCCGCCCACCGCGATTTCCTTAGAGCCGCCATCCAGCAGATGGGCGGGACGCCTATCGCCCCGAACCCCGGCGGCTACCGCGCCCCGTTCGGGAACACCCTGCGCTCCATCCTGGAAACGATCCTGATGGTCGAAGAAACCGGCGTCCGGGCCTACCTGGGCGCGGCGGGCGCGATCACCGACCTGAAGCTCACCCAGGTCGCCGCCAGCATCTACTCGACGGAGGCCCGGCACTCGTCGGTGATGAAGATCATCCTGCTGCGCGACCCCAGCCCGACCCGGATGCCCGGCGACGAACAGGTGACGCCGCGCCAGGTTGGCGAGTACGACTTCGAGTATTTCCAGACGCCCGAGCAGATCTTGAATGCGGTCCGCCCCTTCATGGCGTGAGGCCGTCGGCCTAGGACGTGAGGTTATCCATGCAAGCGAATCCCCGATCGACACAAACATATGTCCCTTCCTGGGAGCGGGGTCCGGTGCCCGACGCGGCTCCCGAGCCTGAGACCCGCGCGCAGTCCCGCGACCGGCGCGACTTCCTGCGCGGCGCGGCCCGCGCCGCCCTCGCCATCGGCGGTCTGGGCGCGGCCACTCTGGCCGCCACCCACGGCGCATCCAAGACGCTGACCTTCGGCGATATCCCGACCCTGGGGCTGCTCAACCTGCCCGGCCTGAATCTGAAGGCGGACGTCAAGGTCCTGAACTACGCCCTGGCCCTGGAGGATTTGGAGTCCGATCTTTACGAGCAGGCGGTCATGCGCCTGACGACGGGCGGCACCAACAAGCTCGGCACACAGATTCAGGGCCTAGGCCTCGACACGTACATGCCCGACGTCTACCACATCATGCAGTTCACCCGCGTCGAGGAGGCCCACCGCGACTTTCTGCGCGGCGCGCTCAAGCTGGACGGTCTGATCCCCGGCCTGGGGATCAAGCCCAAGCGCTACGACTTCGGTATCGAGACCAAGAGCCGCGAAGACATCCTGGCGATGCTGATTGATGTTGAGGCCACGGGCGCGTCGGCCTATCTGGGTGCGATCCCCTACTTCCGCACTAAGATTTTCCTGACCACGGCGGCGGGCATCCAGGGGACCGAGGCCCGCCACACCGCCGCCTTGCAGACCGTCCAGAACCGACTGCTCATGGACAAGATCATCGCCTCAGGGACGCCCGCCCCGCCCGCCCCGCTGGCGACGATGAACCATGGTATCGACACGCCGCTTGACCCGGATACGGTGCTGGCGAAGGTCTCGCCGTTCATCGTGGGGTGAGAGGGCAGGCCCGTCAGTCAGAGAGCAGGCCCGTCAGTCAAGGTCCCGGCACTTCCAGTGCCGGGCCTTTTTATTGGCCCCCTAAAATCATCGCACAAGAGGCCGGACTTATGGAACACTCCAGCGGGGGCGTCGTCACACCCACAAACGACGCCCACACTGAGAGAGCTGTTCTCCTATGTCCACACTCTTCCTGAGCCTCCTGCTTGCCGCCCTAGCCCTAGGCACAGCGGGCGTACTGTCGCTCGCCCGCCAGCGCCGCGCCGCCGCGTCGGCGGCCCGGCAGCGTGAATCACAGGCGCGGGCTGCCGACCTCCACCGCCGGACGCTGCATGCTGTCACCGACGGGCGGCTGCGTCTATGCGAGGCGCACGAGGTCGCGGCCCTGCTCCAGGGCGAACGCCTGTGGAGCCTGCCGTTGCTCGACGCCGCCGACGTCTCGCGCTTCCGCGCCCAACTGCGCGATGTCGCCGCCCGCCGGGGGTTTGCGCCGCCGCGCCTGGACGACCTGTGCTCCTGTGTCACCGAGGCCGCCGCCAATGCCGTCCGGCACTGCGGCGGCGGCGTCGCACAGGTCTGGGCCACGGAGGGCGGCCTGACCATTTTAGTTTCCGACTGCGGCCAGGGCATCGCGCCCGCCGCGCTGTTCGGGGAGGGCGAGGGCGGCTTAGGGTTCCGGCTGATGCTGGCGATGGCCGATACGCTCACCCTCTGCACCAACGCCGAGGGTACGCAGCTCGTGCTGACGGTCTGCAATCACCCGGCGGCAGAGTTAAAAAGAGAGGCAGTGGAAGAGGAAACAACAGGTGAAGAAGGGGAGATGGTGTGGGCTACGTAGAAGTTCACCCGGCCCTTTAGGGCCGCGTGGCAGAGAGTTCAGGCCGCAGGCGGTTCCACCTCTGGGTAAGCCTTCACTGCGTCTACCGTGTGTGAAGGGGGCAAGGGCCGAAGCGGCACACCCGCCGATGCGCCCCTGCCTGGACCCTGACGTCGGCGTCGGCGTGAGCGACGTGCCTGCCACCGTTTCCACTGAAGCGGAAGGATAAAGGGGACCAAGACGCCCCAGAGAGCAAGCATCACGAAGCCTATGAAGGCCAGCGGCCAGTTATGCCGCCAGAAGGCGCAAAACAGACACAGCAGGCTGAAGACGGAAACCGTCGGTGCGGCCCGAAGGTATTGCCCTTCCGTCAAATGCTGATGTGTCGGCATCGTCGCTTGCTTGAACCACTGACGTGGACTCATCTCCTGTCTCCGTTTCCCGAACCGCTATATCCCTACAGCCCCACACAATGCTTGCCCCTACGGCGTCACCGCCACCGAGTCTATTTTAGCCTCGGTTGTGACGTCGTTCTTGTGGCTGGTCACGCACAGGCCGACCAGTACGGCCTGCCCCAGTGGGACCGTGTCGTGTCCCCGCTCCTGCCAGGTCCGGCCGTCGGAGGAGACCGATCCCGTCAGCGTGTCGCCGGTGCGCGTCAGGCGCACCCAGAATGGGGCGGGGGAGGGCGTCTGGTCGGACGTCTGCGTGTCCCCGTTCGCGGCCAGCCGACGCTGGAACTCGGCTCCTTTGTCGGGCGTGACCAGCACGTCCGCGAAGGCCGCCCCGGCGTCCAGACTCGCCCGCGCCATCACCCCGACCTTGGTCCACACGTCCTGCCGCTGGTAGGACACGACGCGCGCGGTGATCGCGCCGTCGCCGTGCAGGGGCTTGTAGACGAAGTGGAACGAGTCCGCCGGCCCGAAGATGTCCTCCCCCGAACCCGTCACCGTCCAGACGCCTTGAGCGAGTGATGCCGTGCCTGGAACGCCCACTTTACCGATGTCGGCATCCTTCCAGGGGGCGGGCAAGCCGGAGGCTGAGGGTGGGGCGAGCGGCGGCAGCGTCATCGAGGCTTGGGGAGGCGCGGGCGTCAGCGACCCGATCCGGCGGGCGCGCAGCGTCTGCCCCGGCCCCGAATCCGCGCCGACCGCTGCGGCTACGTCGCCGGCCTTCAGGCCCAACGGCACCGAGCCGCGCACGGTCTTGGGCCGGGGCGTGTCTAGCAGCGCCACGACTCCGCCTGGCCGCAGGATGCTTTGCACTGTCAGCACCAGGCCTGCTCGGTGGGGCAGGAGGCTTTGGACCGTCCCGCTCACCTGAATCTCCCCCGCGCGCGGCGTCAGGCCGTCGGCGTGAGCCTGTCGAACGGCTAGCAGGGGCGCGGACAAGGCGGCGAGGCCCACGGCCAGGGCAAGACAAAAACGGTTCATCGGGCGTTTCTCCTCGGGAAACCAGACATAGGATCACGTTCGGCACCGGGGGCGTCGGGCGTCGATTCGAGTGGTTGAAAACCGCTCGCTGGGAAAGGCACCCTCCGGGTGTGAGGACGGAAGGCGGGGGCCGCGCGCGTTTCCTGTCGTCCGCAGGACGCCTCTTCCAGCGAGCGGTTTTCAACCACTCGTTTTGGCTTATCTGGGCGGCGTCACACCGGCGACATTACATTCGGCACCGGGGGCGTCGAGTCCTGCACGGGGGCGCGGGGTATACTGGCCGCAGGGCGACAGCCGACAGGCCGTATCCAGCCCAAAATCGAGCGAAAAGAGGTTTCCTATGCCCACCCTGCCGACACAGCCGTTCGGACCCGACGCCCGCCCCGTCTCGCGCATCGCGCTGGGATGCATGGGCCTGGCCGGGACGTGGAACCCCGCCGAAGTCGGCCCCGAACACCGGCGCAAGGCCATCGCCGCGTTCGAGGCCGCGCTGGACGCCGGTATCACGTTCTACGACCATGCCGACATCTACGGCGGCACGGCCTGCGAGTCGATCTTCAAAGATTGCCTTCAGGCCGTGCCTGGCAGCCGGGAGCGCATCTTCATTGCCACCAAGGTCGGCATCCGGCAGGGCTACTACGACCACTCGCCCGCCTACATCAGGTCGAGCCTGCGCGGGTCGCTGGACCGCATGGGAGTCGACTCCGTGGACCTTTATCAGCTCCACCGGCCCGATCCGCTCTGCCACCCTGCCGAGACCGCTGAGGTTCTGGATGAACTTTTAGCCGAAGGCCTGATCCAGTCCGTCGGCGTTTCCAACTACTACCCGCACCAGACGCTGGCGCTGCAAAAATATCTCCAGGCCCCCATCGTCAGCAACCAGATATCGCTGTCGCTGCTGCGCCTCGACCCCATCTATGAGGGCGCGGCGGGCGGGCGGGCCACGAGCGAGGCGGCGACCTGCGATGCGGGCGACGGCGTCCTGGACCAGTGCCTCGAACTCGGCATCACGCCGCTGTCCTATAGCCCGCTTGGCGGCGGCTGGCTTTCCGGGCGGCGCGATGTGCCCGCCGATGCCCCCCCGGCCATTGCGCGGACCCTGGACGCCCTGCGCGCCTTGTCTGAGGATTACGGCGGCGCGACGCCCGGCCAGCTCGCTCTGGCCTGGCTGCTCGCCCACCCGTCAAAGGTCATCCCCCTGGTCGGCTCCAACGACCCCGCCCACATCCATGAGGCCGCTGGGGCGGCTTCGATCACGCTCTCGCGCACCGACTGGTACAATCTCTGGGTCGCCGCCCGTGGCGTCAACGTGCCTTAGATCGAGCGTTGCGGGTTGACAGGGCGTTCTTGGGGCGGGTATACTCTCCCCGTCGCCAAGAATTGCCGGATAGATCAGCGGTAGATCGGCTGTCTCTGGAACAGTAGGCCCTAGGTTCGAATCCTAGTCCGGCAGTGACACAAGACACAAAAATCCCCCGTTTGCGCTTTCAACAAGCCAAATGGGGATTTTTTTGTGACACGCCAAACCCCTCCAGGTGGCTTGCCGCCGGGAGGGGTTCCGGGCTAGGCTCTGAGGGGTGGCAGCAGACGCCACAGTTGGTAAAGCAGGACGAGCGCGTGGGCCGTCCAAAAGGTGGTGCGGAGCCAGTTGGTGGCGACAAGCCGGGCGATGGCGGCCTGGTCGAAGCCGCGTGAAAGCGCGTCGTGGAGCGGCACCGACACGAAAAAGGTCACGGCCCAGGTCGAGATCGCCAGGGCGAAGCCGAGCCAGAGCAAGCCCGGCGAGAGCCGGGCGGGGCGGGCTAGGGCTAGCAGGCCCGACGCCCCTAGCTCCGTGACCATCGCGGGCGGGACTACGGCCGTCATCTGCCGCGTGTGTGCGCCGTGGTACGCGGCCCAGCCCGCCGCGCCGACGCGGGCGAACAGGGGATAGTGGATCACCTGCACGGTCCAGATGACGCCCCACATATACAGCGTCGCGGCGATGTCCAGCAGGAGCAGCAGGGAGAGCAGAGTCGGAGAAATGAAAGCAGGCGGCAGCATGGGCTGAGTATACCTTGGCTGGCAGCCGAAGATAGGGAGGGAACTTGGAGGCGCGTCCCGCCGTCTCTGAGCATAGGAGAAGTTTCCCCATGTCCACCCGTACCCGCCGCGCCGCTGCGGTCCTGCTGCTGGCTTCCGCCGCCGCGCCCGCTTTTGCCCAGTCGCCCGAGCTGACGACGCCGCCCGCCCTGCGGAAGGCGCTCCCCGCCGGGGCCGCCGAACTCAACCTTGGGGGCTACCCCGTCCTGCGCCTGATCGGCGCGGCGGGCGGCATGGCCCCCGACCAGCGCGTCGGCGTCATCTTAGGCCGCCTGACGCCGCTGCTGGGCGTACCGAACATCCACCCCTCGGACATCGTAGTCTTCCTGCCGTCCCCCACCAGCCGCGTCAACCGCTACCCCGTGCTGTATGTCCTGGGCCGCCGCGTCGTCACCGTGGACCCGGTCACGGTCAAGGCCGCGGGCGGCGGGTCGCCGCTGGCCGTGGCGACCCAGTGGGCCGCCCGTCTCCAGCAGGTCCTGCCGCGCGTCAACTGGCGTCCCTCGAACGCGCCCGACCCGAAGGTCCCGGCCCACCCGCCGCTGCGCGTGACGCCCGACTTCGCCCTCGTCGGCGGCGACACGGGGCTGGTGCAGCTCCGGGGCAAGACCGTCCTGAAGCTGCGCGGGCCGCAGCCGGGTGGCCTGACCGCGCAGGAGCGCGCGGACCTGCTGACGTCGCGCCTGAACCGCCTGGTCTTCAACCCCGCCGCGCTGCTCCCCGGTGCCGTCGGGGTGGCGGCCCAGCCGAACGGTCAGGCCGCGCTGTCGCTCGCGGGGACGCCGCTGATCACCGTGACGGATGCCGACGCCCACGCCGCCGGGCTGGCCCGCCCCGCGCTGCTGGCCCAGACCTGGGCCAAGAACCTGCGCGCGGCCCTGCCCGCCGCGCCTGTCCCGCCCGTGGCCGCTGCGCCCGCCGCGCCTGTGGTCGAAACGCCGCCTGCAACCGTTCCCGCGCCGCCCGTGGCTGACGCGCCCGTCACACCCACCGCGCCCGCTCCACCCGTCGTGCCCGTCACGCCGCCGGCCCCCGCTCCCCCCGCCTCGGCCTCACCCCCCTCAGCCGGGGGCTAGACAGCGGCTGCCGCTGTGTTCGCGCGGCCTTCCTCAGCTTGATGGGGGCCGCGCGAGTCACCGCCCCGCGTTCGTGCGCCTGCCTAAGTACGCCTTGCCCTTTTGTTCCGTGGCACCCAAGTTTCAACCCGGCGTTAATATTGGGCTTGCAACTTATCACCCCTGGTTCAACGACCCGAGCAACCCCGCCGGCAACGAGATGAATCCGACTGCGGGCGCGATTGCCACCGCCCGGCACGGCGGCGGCGCGAACTACGTCTTCGCCGACGGCCACGCCGGCTGGAAGCGGTACGGGCAGACGCTCGCCCCGGTCAACCGGCATGTCCCCGAACCGTAGCCCGACGCACAGTGGAACGCCGAAAAGAGCCGTCGGATAGTCCGGCGGCTCTTTCTAGCGGCTTGCTCCCGTCGCTGACGCCAGCAGGCCGTACAAGACTAGGTCCTCCCAGCCGTCGCCCTTGCGGACGTGTTCACGCAGCAGGCCCTCGCGCCTCATGCCGATCTTCTCCATGACGCGGCCCGAGGCGAGGTTGCGGGCGAAGTGTGACGCCGTGATCTTGTGCAGGCCCCGCGCGTGGAAGCCGTAACCCACCAGTGCTTCGGCGGCCTCGGTCATGTACCCCTGGTTCCAGAACGGGACGCCCAGCCAGTAGCCCATCTCGGCCCGGCGGTGCTGCGCCGTAACCCCCAGGCTGATCGCGCCCAGCAGCGTCCCGCCGTCGCGCAGGGTGATGGCGTAGGCGACATTGCTGCCCGCCTTGAACAGTTCCGCCTGCCCGCCGATCCACTGCTCCGCCATGCCGTTTTCATAAGGGTGCGGCACGTTCAGCATCGTGTCGGCGACCTCTGATGCCCCCGCCAGGCGCTGCACGTCGGGCGCGTCCGCCAGCGTGAACGGACGAAGAGACAGTCGCGGCGTTTCTAAAACGGCCTGTTCCATAGCCTGCCCCTAGATGTTCTTCAAGTTATCCGGGTTCAGGGGCAGGAGGTCTTCGGGGACGAACAGGCCGTCACGGCGGACCAGCACGTCGTCGAAGTAGACGCCGCCGCCGCCGAACTCGGGGCGCTGGATGAACACCATGTCCCAGTGGACGCCCGAGCGGTTGCCGTTGAAGGCCTCGTCGTAGGCCCCGCCCGGCGTGAAGTGGAACGAGCCGGCGATCTTCTCGTCGAACAGGATGTCCTTCATCGGGTGCAGCACGTAGGGGTTGAAGCCCAAGGAGAACTCGCCCACGTAGCGCGCGCCCTCGTCGGTGTCCAGTATCTGATTGAGCGTCACTTCGGTCCCGCCCGTTGACGTGGCCTGGACAATTCGGCCCGCCTCAAACGTCAGCGTGACGCCCTCGAAGACCGTGCCCTGGTAGATGGTCGGCGTGTTGAACGCGATGGTGCCCTCGACCGAGTCGCGCACGGGCGCGGTGAAGATCTCGCCATCAGGGATGTTGGCCGAGCCGGTGCAGGGGATGGTCGGGATGTCCTTGATCGAGAACCGCAGGTCCGTCCCCGGCCCGGTCAGACGGACCCGGTCGGTCCGGTCCATCAGGTCGTGGAGGGGCTGGATGATTGGCCCGAGCTTGCCGTAGTCGAACGTGCAGACGTCAAAGTAGAAGTCCTCGAACGCCTCCGTACTCATGCCCGCCTGCTGGGCCATCGAGGCCGTCGGCCAGCGCAGGACCACCCATTTGGTGTGCGGCACGCGCGTCTCGGAATGGACGGGCGTCCACCAGTGCGCCCGGAACAACTTGTTCTTGTCATCGGGGACGTCCGACATTTCGGTGCTGTTCTCGGAGCCACGGACGCCGATGTAGGCGTCCATCTCGGCCATGCGCGCCTTCTCCCACGTCCCGATGAGCCGCATCTGTTCCTCGGAGCCGCTGCGGTACAGGGCGCGCAGGACGGCGTTGCGCTTGACGGTCACGAACGGCAGCCCGCCCGCCTCGGTGATGCGCTCCACCAGGGCGGTCACGGCGTCGTCGGGGATGTCATAGGCTTCGACCAGGACTTTCTCGCCGGGCTGGACGCGGGTGGAGTGTGTGACCAGAATATCGGCGAGCTTGGCGACGCGGGGGTCTTTCATGCGATCTCCTGAAGCGGGAAGTGATAGGATAGGGGAGTATACCCGCTTGGGTGCTGTCAGAGGCCCGGCGTCAGAGGCCTGGCGTCAGAGGCCCGGCACTAAAAGTGCCGGGCTACCCGGAGAAAGTCACTCCGTGACTCAGGAGCAGCAATTGGGAAGCGGCACACGGCGTCTGTCCCCCAGTGCCGGAGGCACTTCCTCCGAGTAGACTGGCCCGTACTGGCGGACCCGGAGGGCTTCCAGTGCCGGGCGGACACCCGGACGGCAGCGAAGGGGTATAATCCCCCCATGACGCCGCCTTCCAAAACTCCGCCGCCCTCCTCCCCGAACCCGATGACCACGCCCCCGGACGTCCCCGCCGCCTCTCCGTTCCTGGCCGGGCTGAACGACCCCCAGCAGCAGGCCGTACTCCACGATGACGGGCCGGTGCTCATCTTCGCCGGGGCCGGGTCGGGCAAGACCAACGCCCTGACCAAGCGCATCGCGTATCTGATCCGCGAGCGCCACGTCCGCCCCTACAACATCCTCGCCGTCACCTTCACCAACAAGGCCGCCGCGGGCATGAAGGAGCGCATCGCCGGGCTTGTCGGCGACCTCGCCATGCGCGACCTGTGGGCCGGCACGTTCCACTCGCTCTGCGCCCGCGTCCTGCGCGAGCGCGGGCACCTGATCGGCCTGACCAAGAACTTCGTCATCTACGACGACGGCGACCAACTGGCGCTGGTCAAAGAGGCCGTGCGCGAGTTAAATCTAGACGACAAGCAGTACGCCCCCCGCGCCGTCTTGTCCCAGATCTCCAAAGCCAAAGAAACGCTGCAAACGCCGGACGACATCGAGCAGGACTTCAGCGCCTCCCCCTACGAGCGGGCGGTCGGCAAGGCCTACCGGCTTTATCAGCAAAAACTCACGCTCTCCAGCGCGCTGGACTTCGACGACCTGATTATGAAGACGGTGCAGCTTTTGCGCGAGTCCGAGCCGGCCCGGACGCACTACCAGGGCCGCTTCCGCTACGTCCACTGCGACGAGTTCCAAGATGTTAACGACAGCCAGTACCAGCTCTTGAGCCTGTTCGCCGGCAAGTGGCGCAACATCTGCGTGGTCGGCGACGACGACCAGTGCGTCGTCGAAGGCACGCCCATCCTGACGCCGTCGGGGTACGTGCCGGTGGAGCAGATCAAAGAGGGCGCTGAGGTCTTAGCCGCCTGCGGCGAGGAGTACCTTATGCCGGCACTTGTCGAAAAGGTCATGGTGAAAGAATACACAGGGACAGTTAGGTACATACAAACTCAAGATGGAAGCAGAGTGCGTGTCACGCCGAACCATATTATGTTTGGCCGTCCTGATAAAGATGCGCCCCTTGATGTGTGGCAGAGCCTAGGATTGCAGAAGCCTATCGACAGGTACGGGGATGGCAGGTACAGGAATGGGGGGCTGTACCTATTAAAACCCGTTCACTTCGCTATGTTTCTGCCTGAACGTGAGCATTTTCGCGTCACCGCAGAAGTGGAGGATGAAGACGACTATGATAGCCACAAGGCTGTGTTTAATCATTACGATGATGCCTGTTACTTTGCAAAAAAGATGCAAAGTCAGCTAGACTTATCCAGCATTGAAATGACTGCCCAAATTGCAGAGGGAGTACATCTAACGCAACCTTCCGAACTATTGACCAAGTGGCATAAAATACCAGTCGTCGAAGGCACACCTATTGGTACGAATATACGTAGGTTTACCACATCGGCGCATATACATTTAAACGGACGAGTTGTAGACCATCAAGTTTTGAACATCACCGACGAAGAATACACCGGCAAGGTCTACGACCTGTCCGTTGCGGGCCTCCGCAACTACGTCGCCGGCGGTATCGTCGTCCACAACTCCATCTACGCCTTCCGGGGGGCGAACGTCCAGATCATCCTGAACTTCGAGCGGGACTTCCCCGACGCCACGATCATCAAATTGGAGCAGAACTACCGCTCCACCAAGAACATCCTCGACGCCGCCTACCACGTCGTCCGCAACAACCGGGGGCGGGCGGACAAGCGGCTGTGGACCGACAACATCGAGGGCGAGAGCATCACCCTGGTGGAAGCGCCGAACGAGGTGGAAGAAGCCGCCGCCATCGTCGGCGTCGTCCGCGAGGGCACGATGACCGGCGACCGGCGCTACGCAGACTTCGCCGTGCTGTACCGCGCGAACTCCCAGTCTCGTGCTTTAGAGGAGCAGTTCATCAACTATCGCATCCCGTACAAGATCGTCGGCGGGGTGCGGTTCTACGAGCGGCGCGAGATCAAAGATATTTTGGCCTACCTGCGCGTTCTGCTCAACCCCTACGACGGGCTTTCGATGCGGCGCATCATCAATGTCCCCGCCCGCGCCATCGGCACGACCACGGTGGAGAAGATCAACACCTACGCCAGCGGGCGCGAGATCGCCTTCTGGGACGCCTGCCGCCGCGTCCACGAGATCGACGTGCCCGCCCGCGCCAAGAACAGCGTGGCGGCCTTCGTCAAGGCCATCGAGTATCTGACGACTCGGCGCGAGGTCCAGCCCGTCTCGCAGCTCATCCAGAACATCTTAGACACCACGGGGTACTTGGACGACCTGAAAAAAGACAAGACGCCCGAGGCCGAGTCGCGCGTCGAGAACGTCGGCGAGATGGTCTCGGTCGCCAAGGAGTTCGAGGACCAGGCGGGTGACGAAGGCGACAAGTCCCTGTCGGCATTTTTGGAAAACGTCTCCCTCGTCGCCGACGTGGACTCGCTGGAAGACGCCGCGAACTCGGTCACGCTGATGACCCTGCACGCCGCCAAGGGCTTGGAGTTCCCCGTCGTCTTTTTGACAGGACTCGAAGAAGGCATCTTCCCCCACTTCCGCGCGATGGGCAACCAGACCGAGCTTGAGGAAGAGCGCCGTTTGTGCTACGTCGGCATCACGCGGGCCAAAGAGTCGCTGTTCATGTCCTACGCCGGCTCGCGGATGCTGTTCGGCAACGTCCAGCGCAACCCCGTCTCGCGCTTTGTGGGCGAGATACCCATGCACCTGTTCCTCGCCAAGTCCTCACGCAAGGGCACGGCGGAGACCTACGCGCCGACCCTGGCCGAGGGCAGCCGCCGCCCGCAGTCTACGGTCGCGCCCAAGTGGGACGATCTGAGGCGCGACTCGGAGCGCAAGGCCCCGACATCGCCGACCATGCCGGGGGCCAAACAGGCCGCCCCAAACGCCCCGCCCTTCGAGATGGGCCAGAAAGTCCGCCACGGTGCGTTCGGCGACGGCTTCGTGGTCGGCTACGAGGGCGACTCGATTGTCAAAATCCAGTTCATGGGCGCGGCGGGCATCAAGAAGCTCGACCTGAGCTTCGCCAAGCTGGAGAAGGCGTAAGGGCATGGGAAGGACAAAACAATGATCGGATTGCCCCCCGATGTCGAGGATCGTTTGCGGGAAAAGGCCGCCCGCCGCGGTCACACTGCGGGCGACTACCTGTTGGGGTGGTGCATGAGAAGCATTGAATGCCATCTTGCCTTCTGTTGAGGCGGGACTGACCCGTGACTTGGGAACGCGATCCCTGTTTGGAGACTCCACTGACAGCACAAGCGCGAACGGCTTTGCAGGAAACCTTGCAGGAGATGACCCGGCGGCTGGTGGCAGAGTTCCAGCCGAGCCGGGTGATCCTGTTCGGCTCTCATGCCTGGGGGCAGCCCGATGAGAACAGCGACGTAGATTTGCTGGTCATCGTGCCGGACAGTGATCAGTCTCGGATGGAGAGGGAGTTCCGGGCGCGTCGATGTCTTCAGGATATGTACGTGGCGAAAGATGTTCTGGTACAGACGCAGCCGGAGATAGACCAAGCAAGCCGCGTCTATGCGTCACTAGAAAGTGAAGTGTTGGAGCGAGGGATAAGGCTTTATGGATGAAGACAAGAGGCTCGCCGTACAGGCGTGGCTGTCCAAAGCGCGGCACGATCTCATGTCGGCACAGCGTCTCGCCGTGGGGGACGAGCCGCTACTTGACACTGCCATCTACTACTGTCAGCAGGCGGCTGAGAAAGCGGTCGAGGGCTTTCTCGTCTACCACGATAGCCGCTTCCAGAAGACGCACGACCTGGCACTGCTGATACTGCAAGCGGGCCGCTTCACACAAGATTTTGCGCCACTCGGCAACGCGGCAGACCACCTGACCCGCTATGCCGCCTTGTTCCGCTATCCAGGCGCGCAACTAGAACCCGCGCCGGCGGAGTACGAGCAGGCCTATAAAGAAGCGTCGCAGTTCGTCGGCATCACGCTGGCGCTGATCCCCGCCGAGGCGCACCCGGCGGCGTGACGCCGCCCTGCTCCCGTCTGTTAATCCGCGAGAAATTGCTATCCTATGCCCATTGCCGGACCCCTGTGGCCTGCGGAGACTGTTTTCGGCCCCGGCGTCGCGTCGCCGACGCTGACGCGCTTTGATTCGCCGGCCAGTCAAACATCCGGCGCGTCGGTGGTCATCTGCCCCGGCGGCGGATACGGGATGCTGGCCGACCACGAGGGAGGCGACGTCGCCTTGTGGCTGACGACGCTGGGCATCACAGCCTTCGTGCTCCACTACCGGCTGGGGCCGCACTCGCGCCACCCGGCCATGCTCCAAGACGCCGCGCGGGCGGTGCGGACCGTGCGCGCCTACGCTCAGGATTGGGGGCTGGATGCTGGGCGCGTCGGCATCCTCGGCTTCTCGGCGGGGGGGCATTTAGCCTCGACGCTGGCGACGCACTTTGACGGCGGCGACCCCGAAGCCGGCGATCTGACGGGACGGATGTCATCGCGGCCTGACCTCGCCGTGCTGGTGTATCCGGTCATCACGCTGCAAGAGCCGCACGGGCACGGCGGCTCGCGCGGCAACCTGCTCGGGGCGGACCCCGACGCGGCCCTGGTAGAGTCGCTCTCCATCCACCTGCGCGTCACGCCCGAGACGCCGCCGACGTTCCTGGTACACACAGCGGACGATGCCGCCGTGCCCGCCGAGAACAGCCTGCTGTTCGCCCTCGCCTGCCGCGCCCAGGGCGTCCCCGTGGAGATGTACCTGTACGAGAGCGGCCCGCACGGCTTCGGCCTGGGCGTCGGCGATCCCATCTTAGGCACCTGGCCGGATCGCTGCGCCGCCTGGCTCGGGCGGCGCGGGTTTGTGGCGTGATCCACCCCGACGCCGGCACGACTGGTGGCCCGGAGATCACGCTGCGCCCCGCCGTGCCCGGCGACGCCGCCGTGGCCGCTGCGCTGATCCACGCTGCCGGACCCGCCCTGTACTCCTGGCTGTTCGGGCCAACGCGGGAAGAGGCCGAGGCGCTGTTCGGGGCGCTGTTCGTGCGCGGGGGCAGCGTGTTCAGCCATGAGAACGGGACCGTCGCCGTCCAAGACGGGCGCGTCGTCGGGCTGGCCCTGGCCGTGTCGGCAGCGGCGTATCATCGGGGCTGGACGCTGCCCCGGATGCTGCTCCGACGCGGGCCGCGCTTCCTGCTGCGGCTGGTGCCTGCCGCGTTCGCCCTGAACGGGTCCACGCTGCCGCCGCCATCGGGTGCGTTCTATCTGGGCATCCTCGCTGTCGCGCCCGAGGCCCGTGACCGGGGCGTGGGGACGCGGCTGCTGGAGGAAGTCCAGCGCCGCGCGCGCGAGGCGGGCTGCGATTCGGTCTGCCTGCACGCCGAGATCGGCAACGTGGGGGCCAGGCGCTTCTACGCCCGCCACGGCTACGCGGTGACGCACGAGCGTCCCACCCCCCGCGCCGCCCGCCGGGGCGTGGCCGGCTTCGTCGGGATGCGGAAGGCGCTCTAAAGGGAAGAAAGCCACTTGCTTTTTCGCCGGGCCTGTGCTACAATGCCCGTGCGGACACCACGCGGGCGCGTTTCTCTGGCGGCCTTCCCCTCTGGGAATGGCAACGGGGAGCGTTACTCAAGCTGGCTGAAGAGGCGGGTTTGCTAAACCTGTAGGAGGGTGTATGCTCTCGCGAGAGTTCGAATCTCTCACGCTCCGTTCAGCGTTCGGTGTCTCGCAGGGAAGCGGTCTGGGTGAAAGCCTGGGCCGCTTTCTTCTGTCTGAACTGCCCTTGAAAGTCGGAGAATGAAAGTCGGAGAACGCCATGCACGATGAAACTTCGGGCCTTGACCCGGTGGACTGGCGGCGGTTTTTGCAGTTCGACGCCAAAGCCGTGTGCGCCATCGGCGGCTGCGCGCTGCTGCTGATCGGCCTGCTCGCCGTCCTCCCTGCCTGGCTGCGCGGGCGGGCGCAGGCCGACTTCGCCCACGTCCCGGCCCGCACCGCGCCGGGGATCGTGACCGTGTGCCAGATTTCGCCCACCGACGGCGGCGGCCATGGCCTGTTCAACGCCGTCAACGTCGCCTTCGACCACCGCGAGAGCTTCTACGCCCTGCCGGACGGCGACCCCTGGCAGCCCAAGTATCATCAGCAGGTGCGCGTCACCTACCGCATCGGGCGTACCTCCGGCATGGTCCATGTAGACTCCGTCGCCCCGCTGTAGAGCAGCCGGGTGTGAAACGGACGCCCCGCCGGGCTGGAGACGATGGGAGAGAATATGGCCGCTTGTTTGTTTCTTCTTCCCAGGCCGCTCTTTTTTGCCGGAATCTTCGCTTTGTCCTGGCTGTCCGGCCTCCCTATCCCTGCCGCCCCGATGGGAGCGGCAGTCGCCTTCACCCCGCCGCTCGGGACGGCCAAGACCATCCAGGTCACGGAAACTGTGTGGGAGGCGGAGAACGGCCCCACGCCCGGCCCGCTCCGCCGGGCGGGGACGATGACTTTCCGTATCGAGCGCCCCGACAAGTTCTGGGTCAGTTGGAAAGAAAACGATCCTTCCAAGTCGATCTCTTATACGGTCTCAGACGGTCAGACAATGGTCAACTACGCCGGCAAGCGGTTCGGGTCTTTGCGTTCGCAGCCGACAGCCACTTCTGAGTGGCCTTTCCCAATGATGGGGCTGCTGAACAACATTCCGGGGCCGGTGTCCGCGTTGCCGGTCGTTCGGGATGGGAAGAAGATACTGCTCGCCAGGCGCGTTCTTGGAGAAATCCACGATGAGTTCTGGTTCGATCCGAAGACACACTTGCTGACGCGGTCGGTGGCTTTTATAACGTGGCAGGGCAAGACAAGCGAGTTTACACGTACCGATTACACGGGGTGGGTGCTGAACAGGCCCCTGCCGCCATCGGTCTTCCGCCTACCCACCGTGAGCGCGCGGCGCAAGCGGCCGTAGCCTCAGCGGGAGAAGTTCCACGAGCCGGAGCGGCCTTTGATGTCGGTTCCCGTCCCGGTGATCTTGCCCTTGCCCGAGACGTGGCCCGACTCGCTGCCCAGGTCCCAGGCGCGGGGGGCCGTGGCGGATAGCACGCGGGTTTCGCGCATGGACACCGCCCCGGTCCGGGGCGAAACGCGCCCGGTGACGGCGATGTGGACGTGGGCGTCCGGGGTCCGCACGCTCATCACGCCGGTGAACGTGTCCCCCCGGCGGCCCGTGACCACCAGTGTCGCGGGATGGTGCGAGTGGCTGCCATGCCAGGTGCCGAGCATGTTGGGGCCTCCCCCGCCTGTCTGAGCGGACGCGGCCGGCGGCGCGGTGACGGGGGCAGCGATGGCGGGCGGCGGCAGGCGCTTCCGGCGTGGGCGCGCATGAACTTTCAGGGGTGCCGCAGCGATCCGCCGATGCTGCAAGCGGACCGGCGGGCGTGAAGGCGCTCGCGAAGCCGTGGCGGCTAGAACCGGTGGGCGCGCGTGGTATGGCCGGCGCGGCGGACGCACCGACGAGACGCGCGCCGGACGCGCGGCGCGCGCCACGTGCGGAGCTTTCGTCGGGCGGTGCCGGCGGATAGGGTGGTGCGGGAGCAAGGGTGCGGGCGTGACAACAGGGCGCGACGCGACCGCAACCGGCCGGCCCTGATGCACCTGCCGGGAAAAGGCGACGCGAACTGTCGGTTTCGCAGGCCTGACCGCAGCCATCCTGTGTGCAGGGATGACGGGTGGCAGGCGGTGTCGGCCCCTGATCAGAAACGTCAAACCCGCCGCCAGCAGCAGGACGGCCACCAGGACCAGCGGGAGCAGGGCGCGCGGACGCGAGAGGGACCGGCGCACGGGCGGTCGCGGGGCGGCGGGCGGGGGTTTCCCGATTACCTGCGTGGCCTCGGTCGCACTCGCGGCAACGGTGGGGGCGGGCGACGGCGGGGGCAAGGCGGCGCGGAAGGCGTCTACCAGCGCGCGGGCCGACCGGAAGCGGCGGTCGGGATTTTTGTCCAGCGCCCGGCCCAGGAAGCGCCGCACGGCGGGCGTCACGGCGGGCGGCATCGGCGCGGCGTCGTGGGTGATCTTGTACATGGTTTGGGGGATGTTACCGCCGGTAAACGGCGGGCGGCCCGTCAGCATCTCGTACAGAATCACGCCCAAGGCCCAGAGGTCGGAGGCGGCGCGCGAGTCGTCGCCCTGGATCTGCTCCGGGGCCATGTAGGCGGGCGAGCCGACGATCATCCCCGCCTGCGTCACCAGCGTGTCCTCGGTCTGCCGGGCCACGCCGAAGTCCATCAGCTTGACGGTCCCGCCCGGCAGGAGCATGACGTTGGACGGCTTGATGTCGCGGTGGACGATGCCCGCGGCGTGGACGGAGTCCAGCCCCGCCGCGACCTGCTCCAGGATGGGCAGCATGGCGGCGGGTGCGAGCGGGCCGTCCGCCAGGCGCTCCCGCAGGGTCACGCCATCCAGGTGCTCCATGACCAGGAAGTGCTGGCCGCTGTCCTCGCCGATGTCGAAGATAGCGACGACGTTGGGGTGGGACAGCCGCGCCACCGCCCGTGCCTCACGCTTCAGGCGCGCGATCATGGCGTCGCGCAGCTCAGGGGATAGGTTCGGCGGGACCGAAAGCACCTTGATCGCCACGTGCCTCCCGAAGCGGCTGTCGATGGCCTCGTAGACCACGGACATACCGCCGCGCCCGATCTCCCAGAGGATTCGGTAGTGCCCGAGGAGGCGGTCGAGTGGTGTCTGTGCTGCCTGCATGGTGTTTCTTCCCGTACCCGTCAACATACCCAAGCCGGAGAGCACAGAAACCGCCCCCGTCCGTGTATCACAGGCTGCTGGACAGAGTAAGGCCGCCGCCACTCTCGTCCGGGGTGATAAACGGCGACAGAATCAGGCCGCGCGGCTGGGCCAGCTCCAGGCGGGCGATGCCCGCGCCGATGCCCGCGCCCACCAGGACGTCGGCGACTGTGTGCCGGTGCAGGCGCACGCGCGAGTACGAGATCAGGGCCGCGCCCAAGTACCACAACGGGGCCTCGCGGGGGTGCAGGCTGCTTTCCACGGTCGCGACCGCGAAGGCGGCCGTGGCGTGGCCGCTGGGGAAGCTGTCGTGGGCGTTGGAGTCGGGCCGCTTCTCGCGGACCAGGGCCTTCAGGCCCTCGGTCAGCAGGACGCTGGTGCCCAGCGCATCGGCGGCGCGCAGCGCGTGGTTGCGTCCGTCACGCCCGTCCGAGAGCAGCGGCAGGCCGACGCCCAGGGCGAGGTAGAGGATGTTGCCGCTGCCGGAGCCGAAGTCAGCGGCCCGACGCGCGGGCGATTCGGCGCGCGCGGGCGTCAGCGAACCGGCCAGCAGGGCGGGGACCAGCCAAAGAGACACCGACAGGGAGCGGGCAGCGCGGGCGCGCATTTGGGTGTGCATGGCGGTCAATTCGGCGGGCGCGCGGAGATTCCCTGCCTGGGCGCGCATTTCGTGCAGGAATTCCCAGGCCCGCCGCGCAATACTGCCGGCGATCACGCCCGAGAATACGCGCGAGCGTCTGCAATCCGTGCCCGTGGACGACCGCGCGACCCCAGGAGAACACGCTTCCCATGACGACACGACCGACCAAAACGCTCCTCGCCGCGCTGCTGCTGGCGCTCGCGCTGCCTGCGGCCCACGCCCAGAACCCGGCTGACGCCCCGCCCGCGCCGCCCGCCGTTGCGCCCGCGCCTGCCGATACGCCCCCCGCACCGCCCGCTGCCGTGGAGGCCACGCCGCCCGCGCTCCCGCCGCTCGCGACCGCCCCCCCGTCGTCCCCCGCACCTGGCACCCCGCCGCCGTCCGCCGAGAAGAAGAGGAGCAGGTTCCGCATCGGGCCGGAGGTCGGCCTGTACCTGCCGACGTCCAGCAAAGCGCGCTCTGAGTTCGGCAGCTCTTGGCTGAGCCTGGGGCTGGGGCTGGGCGACATCGGGCGCGTCACGCCGAAAGGCCAGACCAGCTTCGACCTGCAAATCCTGTACCAGTCCCGCGACGGCAACCACGCCTTCCTTGCCCCCGTCGGCGTCGCCTATCGCACCGGGATCAGCCAGAGCGGCGCGAACACCACCTATGTGGGCGCGACCGCCGACGTTTACTTCGCGGACCTGCGCTCGGGGACGTACAACGTCCACTCGGGCATCCGCACGTCGGGCGGTGTCAGCGTCCTGATCGGCGAGAACTTCGGCGACAGCGGCTTTCTGGAGGCGCGCTACCTGTTCGTCCCCAAGATTCAGAGCTTCGACCTGAGCGGCCTGAACCTGACGGCGGGGTATCGGTTCTAGAGTAGGCCCTGCCTATCTTTTAACCCTCTCCTCTCTGAAGGGGGGGCGCGGCACCGGATAAGGTATCCCCACGCCGATGTCCATCGTCTTTGCCTGCATCGCCCCCCACGGGGGCAATCTGCTGCTGGGGGAGAACGCGCCCGGTCCGGTCCCCGAGTGCCGCCGGGCGATGGCCCGGCTGCGCGACGGCCTGCGGGCCGCCCGGCCCGATGCCATCGCGATTCTGACCCCGCACGGGGCGGCGGTCGCGGGGGCGATCACCTTGGGGGTTACGCCCACGGGGCAGGGCGAGATCGACGGGCTGGCCGTGTCAGTCGAGACCGACTTAGCACTGGCCGCCGACTGGGCCTACCGAGGGGCCGAGCGCGGCGTCCCCATCCTGCCGCTGGACGAGGCCGCGCTGGGCGGGCCGCTGCCCTTGGACTGGGGCGTCACCATCCCGCTGGCCCTGATGACGCCGCCGCCCGGTGTGCTGCCCACGGTCGTCGCCTGCCCCGCCCGCGACGTCCCCCGAGCCGCCTTGGTGGACTGGGGCGAGGCGCTGGCCGAGGCTGCCGACGCCCAGGGCAAGCGCGTCGCCCTGGTTGTGAGCGCCGACCAGGGGCACGGCCACGCCGCCGCCGGCCCTTACGGTTACACGCCCGCTTCGGCAGAATATGACGCCGCGATGCGAGCGGCCATCGAGGCGGACGACCTGCCGCGCCTTCTGAGCTGGCCCGCCCACTATGCTGAGACGGCCCTGGCCGACTCGTACTGGCAGACCCTGGCCCTGATTGGGGTGGGCAAGCGCGTCCCGCTCCGCCCCCAATTCCTGGCCTACGAGGTGGACCACTACTTCGGCCTGCTCTGCGCCGAATTCCTGCCGGCCCGGTGACCGCTCTGCGCTTTCAAGGAGGCGCGATAGGGGCTGCTTTCGGGTATAACCGGAGCGCCCGCGAGTTTTTCGGATGAACAGACCTAGAAAGTAGCGCTCCTATGAACCCGTCTCGCTTCACCCTGCCCGCGCTGGCCCTGCTCGGCCTCGCACTCTCACCGGCGGCGCAGGCACAATCCTACCAGTTCACGAACTTCGACGGGCCGGTCAACACGACGGTTGGAGCCACCCTCGCCCCCACCACCGTCAACGGCATCAGCAATTCCGGCGAGGTCGTCGGCTTCACAGCCGACAACAACGGCGTCTTCACCAACTTCGCCGGTGTCCCCGGCGCGCTTACCACGCTGAACCTCTCCGGGGCGGCGAACGCGAACGGGATCAACACCAGCCGCCAGGTCGTCGGGACGGACGGCGCGGGGGGCGCTTTCCTGCTCAACAGCTTCACCCCGACGAACACCCCGCAGCCGCAGCCGCCGGTCAACGGCACGACCACGGGCGAGGCCGCCTTCGGCATCAACGACAGCGGCATCATCGTGGGCCAGTACACGGACAGCAAGACGGGCACCATGCCGGGCTTCGTGGACGTGAACGGCGCGTTCACGACGCTCAGCCCCGTCACCGGCGCGACCGTCACCAGCGCGCAGGGCATCAACAACAACGGCCTGGTGACGGGCTTCTACAGCACGAGCACCGACGCTGTCCAGCACGGTTTCCTCTTCAACACCACGACGGCCGCCTACACCCTGCTGCCGGACCCGAGCACGGCGCGGACGGCGGCGGGCGGCCTGGCGCTGACCCAGTTCCTGGGCATCAACGGCGGCGGCGAGGCGGTCGGCTACTACCAGACCGACAACAACAGCCAGTACGGCTTCCTGTTCAACACGGCCACGGACGAATATACCTACCTGGATAACCCCGCAGCGGCTCCGGTTGGCGGCGTCCAGGTCACGCAGATCACGGGCATCAACGACGCGGGCGAGATCGCGGGCTTCTCTGTCAACGCCGCCGGCGTCCAGCGGGGCTTCACCGCCGGCCCCGCCGCCCCGGTGCCCGAGACCTCGTCGGTCGTGAGCCTCGGCCTGCTGCTGGCCTTGGGCCTCGGCGGCGCGGCGTGGACGGCCCGCAAGCGACACCCCTCCCGCTGATACGTGAGCGACCACAGGACAGAAAGACGCCGCCCACTCGACACGGGCGGCTTCTGCGTTTGGGAACAGTCTCATCGGAGCCACTGCCCATGAACAAGCATACGCTTTTCTTCTTGCTCCCCCTGGTGCTCGCCGGATGTGGGGGCGGCGGGTCAATGGCCCCCGCGCTGACGGCCGCGCCGCCGGGGGTGCTGGGCGGTCACAACATCGGGCTAACCGTGACGGCGACCGGCGCACAGGTGCAGCTCACTTGCAGCGGCGGGGGCACAATCAGTCAGCCGCTCCTGCTGGACGCTGGGGGCGGCTTCGATGTCCCCGGCACGGTCTTGCCCGCTCAGGGGCCGCCGCGCGCACCGATCCTGCCCCCGCCGACCCCCATCCCCGCCCGCTATTCCGGCACGACCGACGGCAAGACGTTGCGGCTGACCATCACGCCTGACGACACCCGCTTGACACCGAGCACTTACACGCTGGCCTATGGCGTCGCCCCGGCGTTCGACAGCCAGCCGTGCCCGCTCTAAGCCCGGCCAAGTCGGAAGCCCTGTGGGCGCGAATCGGGTAGAATAAGCGCATGAGTGGTATCCAGCAAGACCCGGCGTTTAAGGCCGGCGCAGAGTTCGCCGAGCGGGACGAGTTTCCCGGTGCTATCGCGGCGTTTGAGGCGGCCATCGCGCGCTTCCCCGATGACGCCGAGGGGCCGTACCAACTCGGCCTGGCCTTCCAGCGGCGGGCCGAGGGCCTGCTGCCCAACCCCCTGCGCGAGACCGACAAGTTCAAGGGCGCGGCGACGGGCCTGGGCGACCTGGCCGCGTCCGTGCTGGGCCTGGGCGTCCTGGCCGCCTCCAAGGCATTAGGGCAGACCGACTGGATCGTCCAATACCGTGAATATTTCCGGCTGTCCTTGGAGCAGTTCGAGGCCGCCCGGCGTCTGGACGCCTCGGACCCGCGCTTCCCCCACGCCCTGTCGCTCTCGCTGCGGTACCTAGGGCGGGCCGAGGACGCCGCCGAGGCCGCCCAAGCGGCGTCTTCCCTGTCGCCGCACGACGCGGGCTATCGCGAGCGGGCGCAGGCCTTCGACCAGGCCGCCAGCCGGTCGGGCCGGGGCGTCGCGGGCGGGCCGGGGCCGACCTGGGACGACGTCATCCTGCCCGCCCGGACCAAGCGCGAGCTGCGGCAGATGCAGCTTCTCCTAGAGAACCCCAGCCTGTCCAAAGATTTAGGGATTGAGCCGCCGACGGGCCTGCTGCTTTACGGGCCGCCGGGCACGGGCAAGACCACCATCGCGCGCGTCTTGGCACACGAGTCGCACTGCCACTTCCTCGCCACGTCGCCCGCCGAGATCAACTCGATGTGGCTGGGCGAGAGCGAGAAGTCGGTCAAGAAGCTGTTCGACGAGGCGCGCGCCAAAGCCCCTGCCATCGTCTTTTTGGACGAGATCGATGCCCTGCTGCCGTCACGCTCGGGCGGCGTCAACCAGTACAGTGACAAGGTCGTTAACCAGTTCCTGCACGAGATGGATGGATTGGTCAAGAACCGGCGCATCTTCGTGATCGGGGCCACGAATCGGAGGGATATGCTGGACCCGGCCTTGCTGCGCGGCGGGCGGCTGTCCCGTGAGATCGAAATACCCTTGCCCGATGAGCCGTCGCGCCGCCAGATCTTCGCCCTGGCCGCGTCGGGCGCGAAGCTGGACGAGGACGTGGACCTGGACGACCTGGCCCGGCGCGCGGAAGGCTACTCGGGCGCGAACATCAAGGCCGTGGTCAACGAGGCGGGTTTGCAGGCCCTGATTCGCCTGTCCGAGGCCGCCCCCGAAGTGCGCCGCGTCCTGACCCGAGAGGACTTCGAGGAGGCCCTGACGAACTTCGCCCCGCCCGCCGAGGACGCATCACAGGCCCCGAACCCGTGGCGGATGTTCGGGGGATAGGGCCGTTCAAAACTCGGCCCCCTTGCCCCCGATCTGGGTGGACAGGAAAGCCCCGGCCGCTCCTTGTCCGGCTCCCCGGAGTTGGGGCGGGGGACTTCTTCCTTTTCTGTACGCCTCCACAAACGCCCTTGCCCTCCCTCACCCGCTACCGTCACCGACCGGGCCGCTGGCTGCGGCGCACCCGCTGGGTCTGGACACAGACCTTGGCCGACCTGGGCCTGCGCGGGGCCACGCGCGGCGGCCCGGCGTGGCTGCGGGACAACCCGTTCTTGCGGAAGGCGGGCCGGGCCGAGGTGCGGCGCTTCGGCCTGGGCCTGCGGCTGGCCGTGGCGGTGCTGGTGCTGGGCCTGCCGTTTGTGGGCGGCCTGTGGCTCCAGGCATACTTCGCGCCCGCGCTGGCCCAGGGCGTGCAGTCTTTCTCGGGCTTGACGTTCCCGACCGCCCTTCTCATCGTCATCCTGTTCCTGCACACGACATTGATCAGCAGCGCGCGCGGCGTCCCCCAGGCGGTCATCAGCGACGAGATGCGGCGTGGGACGCTGCCGGACCTGCTGCTGACGCCCCTGCGGCGGGCCGAGATGCTGCTGGCGATGGGGGTCGCTCCGGCCCGGTCGGCCTTGCTCGTGTCCCTGGCCGGTCTGCCCATCTACCTGCTGCTGGTGCAGTTCGGGGCGCTGACCGGGCGGGACCTGGTTTTTGTGTACGTCCTGTTCGCCCTGCTGTCTTATGCGCCGCCTTCGTGGGCCTTGCCCGCGCTGTCCGGAGCGGCGGCCACGCCCGACTCGGCGCTGGCCAAGCTCCAGGCGCAGGCGGGCCGCCGCCCGGCCCGGCGCGTCACCTGGAGCGGCGTGGGGTTCTCCTTGGGCCTGGTGGCCCTGTTGCTGGGGCAGGTTTTTAGGACGCTGCGCGGGGCGTGGCTCCCGCATCTCCAAGCCGCCCTGCACCTGGGGCCGGGCGGCGGGGGGCTGTCGTTCTTTCTAGTCTTCACCTGGCCGCTCTACGCGGCGCGGCTTCTGGGCGGGCGGCTGGACTTCTTCCACGCTGCGCTGCCGCCGCTGCTGCTGGTTCTGCCGCTGCTCGCCCTGCGCTGGGCGTCGTCCGCCCTGGATTCGGGGGCGGCGCTCGAATCGGGCGGCGCATTGGACCTGAAGGCCATCCCCGTGGCGACGCGGGCGCGGACACTGTCCCGGCTGACGGCCCGGCTCACCGCCCTCTGCGCCCTGGCCCTGGTCTGGCGGGCCTGGGTCGAGAGCGGCGACACGGCGACCCTGCTTGGCGGGTCCGGCGGCACGGGCGGCCCAGTGGGGGCCGATGTCGCCGGGCTGTTGCTTTTACTGGGCGGCCTGTCCCTGCCCGCCGTCTGCGCCCGCGCCCTGGCCCTGAATCCACGGGACCGGATGACCGGACGCCCGCGCGCGGCGCGGCTGACGCTGCGCCGGACGTTGCGCGTCAGCCTGCGGCCCCTGAGCGTGGCAGGCGGGATGACGCTGCTCGGGTGCGCCCTGGGCGGCGTATCGCCGTGGGCCGTGCCCGTGGGTCGTGTGGCCGGCGACGTCGCCCTGGCGGGCCTGGCGACGGCCCTATGGGGTGCGGGCGTCCGCTGTGTCCTGCGCGCGGGCGACAAGCGGACCCCGAATTTTTTGCTGTACGGCCTGCCGGCCATCGCCCTGCTGTCCCCACTGCCGCTCCTGTGGCCGCTCGCCGCCCTCAGCCCGATCCCGGCCTGGGTGTGCCTGTTTCCCGACGCCGTCGCGCTCATCGCCCGTTTCCCTTCCTACCACCTGGGTGTCCTGCCGCCGCTGCCGGTCTGCCTCGCCCTGCCCGCCTTGGTCGGCGTCGTGCTGATCACGGCATCGGCCCGCCCCAGGGTCGCTCCCATGCCGGCGGCCCGCGAGAAGGCTGTGCAGACTCCCAAGCCCGCGCCCCCCGCCCGGCACCGCGACGCGACGGCGACCCTGATGGGCTGGATGACGGCCCGCACGGACAACCCGCTGTTCACCTACGAGATGCGGACCCGGACGCGCTCGGGGCGGTGGGCGGACTGGCTCCTTTACACGCCGCTGGGCCTGCTGGCGGCGCTGATCCTGACGGCAGCTTATCCAGATTTTGTCGCCGGGCTGGGCTTCATTTCCCCGTTCCACTTTTTCGACTCCCACTCGATTCTGGGTGCCGCCGGGAGCGTCGCAGACGCCCGGACGGGGCTGGCCTCGTTGGTTCTGGCGGGCGAGTGCTGGGTAGTCGGGATCGCCGGCGTGGTCGTCGGCGAGAACCTGATCGTCCGCGACCGGCAGCGGGGCATCTGGGGCTTCCTGCTGCTGACGCCGCTGGCGATGCGGCAGATCTTCTGGGGGAAAATTTTCGGGCAGGCGGCTCCGCGGGCGGCGGTCTGGGCCGGGGCCGGGCTGGCGGGCCTGGCCTTGTACCTGCTGTCCGCGTCCGTCGTCGGGCCGGGTCCTGCCCTGGGCGCGTGGCTGGCCGGCCAGGTGTTCGTCGCCGCCCTGTTCATCCTGGGCCTGTCGGTCGGTGCGGCCGTGGCGACCTATCCGGTGTTCACCAAGACCCTGCGCGGCGCGGTGATGCTGCTTTACGTGGCCCTCGTCGGCGGCGGGGCCTGGCTCGAGTATCAGATCGCGCCTTTCGGCTTCAACAACGGGGGCGAACAGGGCCTCCTCCCCTGGCGGCTCTTGCTCGGCGGCGGGTACGGCTTCGCCCTGTCCGTGCCCCTGCTCTGGTTCGCCGGGTGGCGCATGGCCGCGCAGAGGCACGGCGACATCACTTTCGGCGACGGGCCAGGCTGACGTTTTCATGGCTCACGCCCCGGCCCCGGTGCCGGGGCTTTTTCTTTGCCTGCGCCCATGAAAAAGTAGACGAGAAGGGGCTAGTTTGTGGTATAATAGAACATAAGTTCGATAGGCTTTCGACGCGAGAGACAACCCCATGAACCCGCCCCAAGACGCTGCCCCTAACCTCAACAACCGCGACCTCGCCGCCGCGCTGTTCAACGTTGCCACCCTGCTGCGCGACCGGCAGGACAACCCGTACCGTGTCCGCGCCTACGAGCGCGGCGCCCGCGCCCTGATGGGGCGGCGCGGGGACGCCGTGGGCGTCCTGCGGGACGGCGGCTCGCCCCTGGCCCGCCGTAAAGGCGTCCTAGGCGAGCGCGTCCAGCGCCGCCTGCAAGAACTGGCGCAGACGGGCAAGATGACCACGCTGGACGACCTGTGCGCCGATCTGCCGCCTTACGTCGGCGCGCTGATGGCCCTGCCCGGCGTCGGCCCCCGCACGGCCCAGCGCTTGCACGACGCCCTGGGAGTCGAGACGCCCGCGCAGCTCGCCGCCGCCGCCCGCGCCGGGCGGACGCGCGCGGTCTATGGCATCGGTGCGAAGCGCGAGGCTCGGATGGCGCAGTTGTCGCTGTTCGAGGGCGTGTAGGAGGTGCCCGGCACAACACCCCATGCAATTCACCTAGACATCCAAACACCATGCCCTCATCCACCACCATTGACGATACAGACTTAGACCTCTTCGCCGCCGGGCTGGATGCCGACGCGGCTGACGACGGGGCTGAAGACGGGGCGGAAGACGACGCACCCGAGGCCGACTGGCTTGATGCGGGCGACTACACCCTGCCGGCCCCGTTGCCCGCGCTCGCCCCCCGGCCTTATCAGCGCGACGCCCTGGCCGCCTGGGGCCGGGCGCGCGGGCGCGGCGTGGTCGTGCTGCCGACAGGTGCGGGCAAAACCGTCGTCGCGCTGATGGTCATGGAAGCGGTGAACGTTCAGACCTTGATCGTCGTGCCCACCATTGACCTGATGCACCAATGGCACGACGGCATCCGGGAGAAGTTCGGGTTGGGCGGCGACACGGTGGGCATGATCGGCGGCGGGTTCGGCGACGAGCGGCCCATCACGGTTATCACCTATGACTCGGCGGCCATGCCTCGGCGCGATTTATCCCGCTTCGGGCTGCTCGTCTTCGACGAGGCGCACCACCTGCCTTCGGCCTCGTATCGCACCATCGCGACACGGGCCGACGCGCCACTGCGGCTGGGCCTGTCGGCGACGCTTGAGCGCTCGGACGGGCGGCACGACGACCTGGTCCGTCTGATTGGCCCGACGGTCTTCGAGCGGCAGCCCGCGACGCTGGCCCGCGACAAACATATCGCCGACTACAAAGTGGAGCGCGTGTCGGTGGATTTGACCGATGACGAGCAGGCCCGCTACGACCAATTGACAGCCGAGTTCTCCTGGTACATGGCCGCGAACCGGACCAAGCTGATGATGACCGGCGCGGCCAACCTCTTCGAGGCACTGATTCGGAGCGCGGGCCATGATCCCGCCGCCCGCCAGGCTTTGCGCGCCCACCGTGAGGCGCGGATGCTGGCGATGAACGCCGAGCGCAAGGTGCTGAAGGTCGAGGAGCTGCTGACTCGGCATTCGGGCGACAAGGTGATCGTTTTTTCCGAGTGGAACGTCCTAGTCAACGACCTTTCGCGCCGCCTGTGCCTGCCGGCCATCACCTACCGGACCCACGCCGACGAGCGGCGGGACATCTTGGACAAGTTCCGCCGGCAGCGCTACTCGAAGCTGGTCACGGGCCGCGTTTTGAACGAGGGCGTGGACGTGCCCGACGCCAACGTCGCCATCGTCGTCTCGGGGTCGAGTACGACGCGCGAATACATCCAAAGGCTGGGCCGCGTTCTGCGCCCCAAGCCCGGCCACGCCTATCTCTACGAATTGGTCTCGCGCGGGACCAGCGAGGTCAAGACGGCCCGCAGGCGCAAGCCCATCGCCAAGGCCGAGGCGGGGTAGGGGTGAGGCCCCCGGTTAGGCCATTGACCTTTCTATACACACTCTCAGCCTTCGCAGCCGACAACACTCAGGTACGCCGCGGCAACTGGTTTGCCCTGCTACTCCCTGATCGATTTTTTGCCAAACGTTTGCCAAACGGGAGGTGAGTGGATAAGACGTCTATGCATAGGATAAACACAGAAGAGCCAGCTCCGGGTATCATCTGTGCCGATGAGGTCGCGTGTTTGGGATGGACCATCCTGGCCGGATAGCTTAGGTCCGGCCGGATTGTTTAACCTGAGCGCGGCTTGCTTCCTTTGCTTCGCGCGATGTAGCCCCTGATCCTGCCTCGGACAGCTTCTTGAAGGGGCCTGTGCTTATGAAAGACCATGTGCTGGAAAGTTATGGAGATGCGTTCCTTATCCCGTTGCAGATGACTCTGCACCGTATCGTCTCTTTCGTTCCCCGATTGCTGGTGGCACTGGTCCTGTTGGGACTGTTCTACGGACTCGCCGAAGTCATCCGCCGCAGCCTCCGGCGGTCGCTAGAGCGCTTTCCCCATGTTCCTTGGGCCATGCGCCTCCTCATCGCACGCTCTGCCTATTTCCTGATGCTGCTGGTTGGAGTTCTTGTCGCCCTGAGTGCAGCGGATATCAACGTCACTACTGTCGTTGCCAGCCTGGGTGTTGCCGGGTTCGCGTTGGGTTTTGCGCTCAAGGACATTCTGGAGAACTTTATTTCGGGATTCCTGCTGCTGTTTGCCCGACCGTTTGAGGTGGGTGATCAGGTAACGCTGGGCAACTTTGAGGGGACGGTGCAGGACATCCAGATCCGAACGACAACGCTGCACACCTACAGTGATGAAATCGTGGTCATTCCCAACAGCAGCGTCTACATCAATCCCGTGATCAACCACACGCGCTTTGGGGGGCGGCGTTATCAGGTGGATTTTGACACCAGCCTTCATGCCGACGCGGACCACGTGCAGCAAAAAGTCATGCAAATCGTCCAAGAGGCTGCGAACATCGCCGAGGATCCGTCCCCATTTGTGCGTATTCGCCGGGTACAGAGCGGCATCGATGTGTTGAGCTGGAGCGTTTATTTCTGGGCCGCTCCTCAGAAGATGATAGAGATTCAAACGACCTCTGAGGTACTGGAAAGGATTAAGCGCGACCTGTACGACGCCGGCGTTCCGACCCCGACTTCAACGTCGGCGATGATTTTAAGGACGGATCAGGCTGTGTCAGCCCCGCCAGAGGCAGACCATTTAGTGGGGCATCCGCTCGCGTCCCCGAATCCACCAAGTGCGTCTGTTGCTGAACCGGTACCTGTCAAAAGAGATTCCCTCACCCATAGAGATGGTTCTGCTTCATCCCCTGCTTCATAGATCTCAGACTCTTTGTGCTTGAGATCGTGGTCAAGCCCGCAGACCAGCAGCAAGGAGAAGGGAGTTAGACCGAGTGAGCGCCTTTCCTATCTTCAACTCTCTCCTTCAGAAAGGAGAGGGTGGCGGCCCGCCGCCGGGTGAGGTGCGTTCGGGCTTCGTTATTCAGGAGACATACATCGATGGCTTTCCGCCTGGAAGAATTCAAGAAGACCACCCGCAAGGGCGCGGGCGACGCCCCGGCTGCGGTCTATCCGCACCAGCTCAAGGACAAAAAGATTTTGACGCGGCTGCCCATCGCCATTCGTACCTTTGACGGCTCGGTCGGGCGGCGGCGCAAGGATATGGACGCGCAGGCCATGACCGACTTTTTCGGTGATCCCCGGCTCGCCCGCGGCGTCGTCGCCTGTCTGGGCCAGTTCTACCAGTACACGACGCCCGACTTCGCCCAGGCCGTGGGCCGGGCCGGTGCCCAGCGGCTGCGCGAGGCCGGGCTGCTGCGCCCCGCCGACATCCGCGCCACCACCTACGCCCATGTCAATGCCGAGATGGGCGGCTTCGTGGGGGAGGCGAACCGGGCGGCCTGCTATGGGATGCTGGGCGAGCGGTTCTGCCTGACCGCCCACCAGTGGGACACGCTGCTGCACCTGGACGCCGAGGACCACCAGGTCTTGACGCGGGTCGGGACCGTCCCCACGCCCGCCGACCTGGTCGCGCTCTATAATTTCCACTCGCTGGACACCGTCCTGCGCCGCGCCTCGGCCATCACGTTGGGTGGCCTGGCGCTGACGCCGGGGGATGCTTCGGAAATCCGCGCCCTGGCCCGCGCGCTGGACGTGCGCGCCGTCGTCGGTCAGGCCGGCGTGGTGACGCTCACCGAGACTGTCGTTGATGAGAAGAAGATCGGGGCCGTGGGCCTGTTCCCGCGCCGGGCGGGGCGGCTGGGCCGGTGCCTGCTTTATCTGATTCAGGCCTACGGGGCGCGCGCCGTTTCGGGCTGGGCCGACGCGCGCGTGGGGGCTGCCTCGTTCCGCCTGGCCCTGGGCACCGACACGCTGCGCGCGCTGGGGATGCCGATGAAGGCGTCGGGCGAGACGCCGCACTGGGGGCGGCGGATGGAGGCGGGGTCGGCCCTGCTGAAAGACCTGCGGAAGCTGCGGGCGAAGGGGGAAGGGAGAGGCTGGCGCGTCAAGCGCCTGCCCGATCCGGTCGTCAGTGCCCTGGGCGTCGGGCTGCCGGACTTCAAGATGACCCGCGCCCAGACCGGGGCAAAATATCTGATGCTCGGGGCCGCGCCGGAGATGTCCGGGGCTGAGGAGGCGGACAGGCTGGCGTTTTCGCTGGGCCGCAGGCCGCTGGACGCGGCTGATGTCCTATCGCGGGTCGATGCCGCCGCGGACAGCCTGTTCGCACTGCCCACGCCCACACGGCCCGCCGTGCCCGCCGACGTGCTGACGCTGTGCGACCGCGCCGCCGCCGAAGGTCTGGTCCGAGCCGCCGACGCCCGCCGGACGCTGCACCTGTTGGACGAGTCGCCGCTGATCGAATGGGTGCGGCAGTGTGCGGACCCGCGCGTCCGCTACATCCCCGGCGTCGGCCTGTGCTCCTCGGCGATGGTCTCGGCCATCCAGGGGCAGGACCTGTTCGCGGCGACGTAGGAACCCAGCCCGGCTTGGCGAGCCGGGGTGGGTTCCTTACATCACCCGGACCGCGACGCAGGTGACGGGCGCGGGCTGCGGGCCGGGCGCGAAGGCATCCATGTCCGCCTGTACCTGGGCGATCAGCGTCTCGGGCGCGTCCGTCCCGTGAGCTTTCAGCAGGGCCGTCAGGCGATCCGCCCCGTATTCTTTCCCGCCCTCGTCCTTGGCCCCCGTCACGCCCTCGGAGTAGAACAGGAACTGGTCGCCCGGCGCGAACGAAAGCGAGAGCTGCCGGTAGTTCTCGTACTGGCTGACGCCCAGGGGCATGTTGTCGCCTTGTAGAAGGCCCACTTTCTGCGTCGCCGCCTCCCAGCGCAGAGTCGGCGTGTGGCCGCAGTCCACGTAGTCCAGCCGACGCTCCTCCGTATCCAGGCGCGCGTAGCACAGCGTCTCATAGGTGCTCTGGCCCAGGAACTGGCCGCCCACGGCGTCGTGGACCTGCGTGACGATCTGGGCGGGTGATATCCCCTTCAAGGCACCCCGGTGCAGGATGCGCAGCAGGTGGTTCTTGGTGGCGGCGGCGATCAGGGCGGCGGTCAGGCCCCGGCCCCGGACGTCGCCCATGACGATGTCCAGGCAGCCGGCTCCGTGGGGAAAGAAGTCATAGAAGTCGCCTTCCAGCTCCGTACCGGGGACCGAAAAGGCCGCAATCTCCAGGCCGGGGTGCATGGCCGGCGGCTCCCCCAGCAGCAATGTCTGCCGGACGCGCGCGCCCAGGTCGGTCTCGTGCGCCCGCGCGCGTGCCAGTTCCTCGCCCGACGCGCCTAAAGCTTCCTGTAAGTCTAATATCCGCAGGCCCGCCCGCAGGCGCACTTCCAGCTCGTGCCGGTTGAACGGCTTGGTCAGATAGTCGTCCGCCCCGGCGTCCATGCCTTCGATGATGTCCTCTTTGCGTATCTTGGACGTCAAAAGCATCATGTAAACGTAGGGCGTGTCCATCCGCTGCCGGGCGCGGCGGCAGATCTCGACGCCGTCCAGTCCCGGCATCATCCAGTCCAGAATAGCGAGCTTGGGTGCCCCCTCGCCTTGCAGCACGCGCCAGGCCTCGTCGCCGTCCTGGGCGATCATCACCTGGTAGCCCCATTTGCTTAAGATGGTCTCCAGCAGCCGCCGCGTGATCGAATCGTCGTCCGCGATCAGTATCTTCATCCTAACTTGCTCCCCTCGCCTTTGCACTCCCGCTCCCAGTCCGCCAGCACGGCCAGCAGGCGCGGCAGTGCATCGGCCATCTCGGCCTGCGCCCGCGCCGCCGCCTCCCAGTCTCCGCCGCGCCCCGCCTCTTCCAGGTGCAGGGCGGCCTCGCGCACCTGCTCGGCGCTGACGTTCGCCGCCGCGCCCTTGATCGAGTGGCCGGCCCGCTCCAAGGCCGGCCCGTCGCGCCGCCCGACGGCCTCATCGATTTCGGCCCGCGAGGTCGCCGCCTGCGCGCGGAACAGGTCCAGAATCTCGCCGAGCAGTTCGGCGTCGTCGTCCACGCGCTCCATGGCGGTGTCCAGGTCAAAGACGGGCAGACCGGATTCTTCGGAACCCAACCCCGCGTCCGCCGAAGAACCTAACCCCCCCGCCCCCTCTCCTAAGAAAGGGGCAGCCGGAGGGGTAATCGGGGCGGAGGTCTTACCCTTACTTCCCAGGGAGGGGTCGCCGTCTTCGGCGGGGGTAGATTCTCTCGCCTGCCGGAGCGCCGCCAGCAGTTTCTCCACCTGCAACGGCTTCGACACGTAATCGTCCATGCCCCCTTCGAGGCACCGCTCCCGGTCGCCCTTCATGGCGTGGGCGGTCATGGCGACGATGGGGATATGCCCGCCCGTGTCCCGTTCACGCTCGCGAATCGCGTGCGTCGCCTCGAAGCCGTCCATTTCGGGCATCTGGATGTCCATCAGGATCAGGTCGAAGCCGCCGCGTCCCCAGGCGGCCACGGCCTCGCGCCCGCTGGCGGCGACCGCGGCCGAATGCCCGTGCTTTTCCAGAAGCCGCACGGCCAGCCGCTGGTTGACGGCGTTGTCTTCCGCCAACAGGATCCGAAGCCCCCTTGTCGCCGCCTGCGGGGGAAGGGCGGGGGCCGCCGACAGCCCCGCCGGGGCGGCGGCCTTGCCGTCCAGGACGGTCAGGATCGTGTCCAGCAGCTCGGACTGCTTGAAGGGCTTGGACAGGAACGCCGACAGGCCGCGCCCCAGCGCCTCCTGGGGGGCGGGGCGGCCCGCCGAGGAGAGCATCATCAGGACCGACCGGGCAAGCTCCGGGTGCTCGTGGATGCGCTCGGCCAGCATCCAGCCGTCCATCTCCGGCATCATGGCGTCGAGCAGGACTAGGCCGAACGGATGGCCCGCATCCGACGCCGCCGTCATCGCCGCCAGCGCCTCGCGGCCCCCCTCGGCCATCGTGGGCACCATGCCCCAGCGCGTCAGCGTCTCTTGCAGGATGCGCCGGTTGGTCGCGTTGTCGTCCACGACCAGGACGGGCATCCCGGTGAGGTCGATCTCGGGCCGGACCGGGGCGGCAGGCATCCCCAGCCCGAAGCGGGCGGTGAAGTGGAACACGCTGCCCTTGCCCTCCGCGCTCTCGATCCAGATGCGTCCGCCCATCAGGGACACCAGGCGGGTCGAGATGGACAGGCCCAGGCCGGTCCCGCCGTACTTGCGCGTGGTCGAGCTGTCCGCCTGCGAGAAGGCCTCGAAGATCTTCTCCTGCCGGTCGGCGGGGATGCCGATGCCCGTGTCGCGCACGGCGAAGTGGAGCAGGACGGACTCGGTCTCCAGTTCCTCCCTTTGCTCCTCCAGGCTCACGGCGACGACCACCTCGCCGCGCTCGGTGAACTTGATCGCGTTCCCCGTCAGGTTCATCAGGATCTGCCGCAGGCGGCCCGGATCGCCGATCAGGACCAGCGGGACGTCGGGGCGGATGTCGCCCAGCATTTCGAGGCCCTTGGCGTGGGCGCGCAGGGCCAGCGTCTTCACCGTCTCGCCCAAAGTGTCGCGCAGGTCGAACGGGATCGGCTCCAGGTCCAAGCGCCCCGCCTCGATCTTCGAGAAATCCAAGATGTCGTTGATCAGCGTCAGCAGCGAGTCCGCCGACGACTTCACCAGCGTGAGATATTCGTGCTGCTCAGGGTCCAGCGGCGTGTCCAGGGCGAGCTCCGTCATGCCGATGATGCCGTTCATCGGCGTCCGAATCTCGTGGCTCATGTTCGCCAGGAACTCGGACTTGGCCCGCGTCCCCGCCTCGGCGGTTTCCTTGGCGATCTGGAGTTCATTGAGGACGGCCTGCTTGGCCTCGAACTCCGCCGTGTGGCTCAGGGCGGCCCCGATCAGCCCGGCCATCAGCTCCAGCGTCTGCACGTCGGACTGGTCGAAGGCATATAGCTCGGCGGACAGCACTTGCAGGACGCCCGCCACATGCCCCTGGTAGCGCAGGGGGACCACGATCAGGGACCGCGCGCCCACCCGCCGGCACTCGTCCAGGCTCACCCGCGGGTCGCGCTCGGCGTCGTCGCAGCGCAGAAGCTGGCCGGTGCGGACGCACTCGCCCGACAGGCTGGCCGCCACTGGCGTCCGCAGGCCCACGAAAGGCGCGGCCCGGCCGCTGGCGGCGCGGTAGACCAGCTCCGGCCCCTCGGCCATCTCGACGACCGCCCCGCTGGCCTGGGTGAGCTGCTCGGCGCGGGCGGCGATCAGGTTCAAGACGTGGTCCAGGTCCAGGGCCGCCGTGGCGATGTCGCGCTGGGTGGAGATGATGGCGGTGAAGCGGTCGGCGTCCTCGCGCAGCGCCTCCTCGGCCCGCGACCGCTCGGTGACCTCGGCCTCCAGGTCGGCGACGCGCCGGTCCACGAGCATCGAGAGGTGGCGCTTCTCGGTCCGCAGGGCGTCCTCGCTCCGGGTGCGCTCGCGGATGATGCCGCCGACGAGGCTCAGGCCCCACACCAGCACGAGCGAAAGCAGCAGGGCGGTCAGGGCGTGCGAGTCGGCCAGGGCGGCGGACAGGTCGTACCGACGGGCGAGCGCCAGGTCGTGCCGCAGGGCCAGCAGACTCTGCGAGGAGACCAGGGCCAGCGCGCCGGCCAGCAGCAGCCAGGCGAACCGGTGCCCGTAGCGGCGCCACAGTCCGACCGCCAGGACAATCGCCGCGATCTGGCAGCCCAACGTCGCCCCCAGAATGACCAGCGCCAGCATCCCTACGTCCCCCTTCTCGCCGAACGGGCGGGCACCTGTCCGGCGTCTCTCGCCTTGTGCCCCATTTTAAGCCATTCCCCCTGGTTTGTCAAGCCAGGATGCCCTCCGCCCGGCTTGACCCCCCGGCTTTGGAGTGAGTGTCCTGGCCCCGGCCCAAAATTGCGCGACATTCAAGAAACAAATTGGCTGAGTAGGAGACAGAATCACAGCCCATTTTGCTCGCCTTTGTTGCCGTTTCTTCCGTCCCAAGGGCTGATGCAGGCCCATTCGCTTTCGATCCGCTTTTCCTCTGCGACCTTGCCCTGCGCCCCTTTCGTGCCATAATAAGAATGTCGCTCGCGCTCCCGAGGGGAAGTGGGCGAACAGCGCGAAAGCCCCTGTCCGGCTTTCGCGTTTTTGTTTGTGCCTGGCCCCGCGCCGGGAACCCCAACCCCCTTCTCCCCGTTCTTGATAGCATGAAAGCTCTGCTCCTCCTCCCCGCCGCCCTCGCCTTCGGCGGTGCCGGCTCGGTTCTTTTTCACCACGGCCCCGTTCTGCCCCGGCCCGCCGCCGTCGCCGCCCACACGCCGGGGCAGAGGCCGGGCGAGCTGCGGACCGGGCCGGACGCCTTCGGCGACTGGTCCACGGACGCGCCGGGCGTCCGCCGCCGCATCACCGTCCCCGACCTGCCCGCGCCGCACGCGACGCCCTCGGTCGATCACGGCGCGGACATGGTCCCGCGTCCCGACGGCGTCTTCCCCCAGGCCCCGCGAGGCTTCAAGGTGGAGCTGTTCGCCCACGACCTGAGTAACCCGCGCAAGATCGTCACCGCCCCGAACGGCGACCTGTTCGTGGCCGAGAGCGGCGCGAACCGGGTCAAAATCCTGCGCGCGCCGGACGGCGCGGGCGCGGCCCAAACCACGTCGGTCTACGCCGAGGGCCTGCGCCAGCCGTTCGGCATCGCGTTCTATCCGAGCGGCCCCAGCCCGCAATGGGTGTACGTCGCCAACACCGACTCGGTCGTGCGCTTCCCGTACCACAACGGCGACCTGAAGGCGGCGGGGGACGCCCAGGACGTCGTCCCGACCGGCATTCCGGGCGGCGGGCGGCTGCGCGGCGGCGGGCATTGGACGCGCGACTTGGCGTTCTCACCCGACGGCAAGACCATGCTGGTCTCGGTCGGCTCGCACTCCAACAACGACGACCCGGACACCCACCCCGTAGAGTTCCACCGGGCGGACATCCTCCGTTACACCCCCGAGGGCGCGTTCGAGGGCGTCTACGCCTCGGGCATCCGCAACCCCGTCGGCATCGCGTTCCAGCCGGGTACGGACTCGCTGTGGACGTCGGTGAACGAGCGCGACACGCTGGGCGACAACCTGGTGCCGGACTACGTCACGCGGGTCACGCCCAATGCGTTCTACGGCTGGCCGTGGTACTACATGGGCGACCACCACGACCCGCGCTACCCCGACGCCCACCCCGAGCTGGCGGGCCACGTCACGGTCCCCGACGTCCTGTTGCAGCCGCACATGGCCTCGCTGTGCCTGACCTTCTACCCCGCCGCCGGCCCGTCCGTCGCCTTCCCTGCGAAGTACCGGGGCATGGTCTTCGCCGCCGAACACGGCTCGTGGAACCGCGCCCGCCGCGCGGGCTACAAGGTGATCATGGTGCCCGTCCAGCGCGGCAAGGCCGCCGGCGAGTACGACGACTTCCTGACCGGCTTCGTCACCAGTGAGGGTGCCGTCTGGGGCCGCCCCGTCGGCGTCACCGTCGCCCGCGACGGATCGCTGATGGTCACCGACGACGGCTCGAACTCCGTCTGGCGCGTCAGCTACGTCGGCAAGTAAAAGAGCGAAGGCAGAACACAAATTGGGCGCGGCTTCCCAGAGATGGAGGCCGCGCCCGCTTTTTGTCGTCCCATTCCCCGGTGGAAGTCTGCAAATACTCAGCATCATTCTAATCAGTGGTTTATACTTGGGAGATTTTATACAGTAGTGCAGTATAATAGGGTGGCACACCGTGGTGTCACAACATGATTTGATAGATGGAAGGTTGATGTGAGCCGGTGACGTCCCTCGTAGCAGTTCTTAACAATCAGGCGGTTGCCCTCGCTGCCGACAGCGCAGTAACCACGCAAGGCCCGTTTGGTCAGAAGATATACAACACTGTCAACAAGTTGTTTACGCTGTCCAAGTACCACCCCGTCGGTATCATGGTGTATTCGTCGGCGGAGATCATGGGCGTACCGATTGAGACAGCGATCAAGGTTTACCGCGAGCGACTCGGAACACGAGCCTTTGATAAGCTTGAAGACTATCACGAAGATTTTATCCTCTTCTTGAAGACTGAGCCGCTTCTATTCACAGAGGATGCTCGCCTGGAACAGTGTGCCAGGGTAATTGGCGGCTGCTTGTATACCCTGCGCGATCAGATACTTCGTTATTTGGACTCGGAGTATACAGGCTGGGGGCAACCCACGCCGGCCCAAGTCAAGCAAACAGCGCAGGCATTTCTAACCGAGCAAGTATCTCAGTTTCAGAATTCTGCGGAACTGCCCGGTGCGAACCCGAGCGTTAGGACCACTTTAAAGAACAAGTTGAAGCCGCGGGTTAGCCAGTGGAAAGCACAATTCAAGCAAGATTTTTTGCTTCCCGACGCTTCTGTCGATCTGCTGACGAATCACTGCCTTGATATGCTTCTGCGTGATCAACCTACTGGTGTCGAGACGGGCTTTGTGATTGCTGGCTTCGGTGAGAAGGAGTACCTGCCACAGCTCCGTAGTTTCGAGTTCGAGTCTTCTGTGTTGGGTGTCCACAAGATGCGGCCGAAGCAATCGGCGGACGTTTCCGCGCAGGGCGCGATTATCGTTCCCTTTGCGCAAAGGGAGATGGTTGACACTTTCATGCGCGGTCGGGCGCATCACCTCGACAGTCTGTTGATGAGTTCGATAGACGACTTCTTTCAGCAAAGGACGCATGAGGTCGTGGCAGACCCTTCCCTTTCTGCACAATCAGCGGAGATCATTAATTTCTTGGAGGACACGAGAAACAATCTGCGCGAGCATCTCCAGGAACAACTCAAAGAGTTCACCACTCAAAACCATGTGAGTCCTATAATTGAGACCGTGAATGCCATGCCCAAAGAAGAACTGGCCTTGACAGCGGAGGCACTAGTGAACTTGACTGCTATCAAGAGGCGGGCATCTGCGGACGCAGAGACAGTGGGTGGTCCTACAGATGTCGCCGTCATCTCCAAAGGGGATGGTTTCATTTGGATCAAACGGAAGCACTACTTCCAACCAGAACTCAACCCCCACTTTGAGCGAAACTATTTCCGGGAATCCTAAAGGAAGCCAAAGCCATGAAACGTCTAGCAACCGACGCAACGATAGGGCAACTTCCTACCTTCGCCGACTACAGGCGGATGCGTCTGCTGCACCCGCGTCGTGACCCCCCGATGTCGGATAAAGAGGTGCAAGAGCAGACCAGGAACACAGCAGTCGAGACAGAAGCCGTTGTCACTGAAGAGGGCATCAAGAATGCGCAAGACACGGTTTCCAAGGTGCAGGCCCTTTGACGCTTTCCGCATGTGTCTTCAGAGCAGTGTTGTTGTGTGGGCAAGCGTTTAAGAGAATGCACCGAAACAATAGAAAATGGGTGCGGCTTCCGAGAGAGGGGGGCCGCGCCCGTTTTTTGTTGTCTGCCTCTCTGCCCGCGGGGGTCAGTGCCGGAAGCCGAGGCCGCTGCCGCCCGTCGTCATCTCGGCGAGGGCTTCGGGGTCATCCATGCGCTTGAGATGTGCTTTGAGTTCGTCCACCTGAGTCAGGACCGAGCGGACGAACTGGTCATCCAGCACCGTCACGCCTTCCTGGGCGCGCTCCAGGGCGGCGGAGACAAAGGCCTCTTTCAGGTAGGCGGGCGTGAACCCGTCGGTGCGCTCGGCGACCGCGTCGGCCAGTGCGCCCGCGTCGAAGTCCGGGGCTAGGCGCTCGCGCAGGCTGGAGCGGCCCAAAAGGCGCAGGCAGAACTCGCGCCGCTCGGCCTGCTGGGGCGGGGCGATGTGGAAGACGCGGTCGAAGCGCGACGGGCGCTTCAGCAGCGCCTCGTCGATGCGGCCCGGATGGTTGGAGGACGCGATGATCAGCAGGCCCTCATTGTTGCCGAAGCCGTCCAGCTCGTTCAGGAAGACCGTCCGGTTGTCCTCGTGGACCAGGCCGTCTAAATCCTCGAAGGCCAGGATACACGGCGACAGCTGGCGGGCGCGCTGGAAGATCGTCCGCACCGCGTCGTCGTGGCTGTAGGGCTGTAAGTCGCGCACGTACAAAAACGGCAGGGCGGGCAGGGCGGCGGCGACGGCCTTGCAGATCATCGTCTTGCCGGTGCCGGGCGGCCCGACCAGCAGGACGCCGCGCCGCCAGGCGAAGCCCAGGGCCGCGTAGGCGTCTCGGTGCCGCACGAACCCCTCGACCGCTTCCCGCAGCCGCGCCCGCGTGTCCCGAGGCAGCACGATGTCGTCCCACGTCACCTTGCCGATCTCCGCGTCCATGTCCGGGGCGTTCTCCCAGCCGTGCGTGTAGCGCAGGCAGCGGCCCTGGGGCCGGTCGACGAAGGCGGCCATCTCGCGGGCGAACTCGGCCAGCGGCGATTCAGAGTCGGCCAGGAACACGACGTAGCCGACGCGCACGGCGCACGGCACGAAGGCGACTTCCAGCGCATGGCTGCGCCACACGGCGCTGAACCAGGCGACGTAGGGCACGACCTCGCCGTCCGAGGCTTGGCCCAGAAACCCGTCCCCGCCGGGCGTCAGGCGGCGGACGGGACCGGCCTCTTTGTCTAAAAAGCGCCGGAGCTGGGTGCGGTCCAGGTACATCATCAGGGTCGACCCCTGGGGACGGCGACGGCGGATCTCGCGCAGCAGGGCGTCCTCGCAGTTGTCCCCGTAGGCCTCGGCGCGCAGGGTCTCGTTGAGCGCCTCGGCCCGCCAGTCGGTGTCGTCGCGCGAGGCTGAGTCGGGGGAAAGCGGGCTGATGTTCATGGGCTGATCTGTAAGCGGGCTACTTCAGTGGGGTGATTTCGGGTTTGAGAGCGCCAGTTCGGGGCATACAGCGGATCGCTAGGGGGCAGGCAGCCACCGGCCCCGACTCTACCCGAGCGGCGGAGCGGCTGTCAAGCCGGGCGGACGCCCCGCACAACTACCTGTTTTCGGGCTGTTTTTGGGCGGGGCCGTTTGGTTCGCCGCCCGCCCTGCCTATACTCAACAAGTAGCACCTAGAGCAGAGAAGGAAAAAAGATACATTGTACCCTTTGATCAAAGTGAGAGCGATGAAGGCGGGTGTCATGCTCGCCCTGACCTTGGGCGCGGCGGCGGGCGCGGCGGCGGGCACACCCACCCAGACGTTCACTTTCTCAAGCGACCTGTCCGATACGCGCATCGTCACGCTGACGGAGAACGGCGGCCAGAGCACCTTTGACGGCTACGCGGGCCGCTACAAGGGGCAGCTCGGGTCGGGCCCGGTTTCCAACATCTTCTGCGTGGACATCAGCCACGAGATTCACCCCGGTGACACCTACGCCGCGAACACGCAATACAACCTCACCAGCGCGGCGGGCGCGTTCGGCGGCGGCTACCACGCGGGCGGCCTGGCCTCGGCCCTGACCGACGGCGACATCGCGGGCGTGACACTGACCCAGGCCACTGGCCGCGCGGGCGAGGTCGCCTATTTGGCCGACAACTATCTGAACGCGACGAGCTTCAGCGGCGCGTCCGGCAGCACCAGCGTCCAGGACAACTTCGCGGCCCTGAGCCTGAGCGTCTGGGACATCGTCCAGGACGGCGGCGGCGGCCTGACATCCGGCTCGGTCCGCACGGGCGCAAGCGACGCCAGCGCCTACGGCGGCCTGGTCGGCTACTACGAGGCCCTGGCCGGGGGGCACACCGATTATACGTCCACGACGGCGGGCTGGATTCAGGCCCCGGAGGCGACGTTCGGCCAGCACTTCCAGGACTACGTTTACGAGAAGCCCGCCCCGGCGTCCGCCCCGCAGGCCGTGCCGGAGCCGGGCCTGCCCGCCGTCCTGTCCTGCCTGGCCCTGGTCGCCGGCGGCTTCTGGCTCCGCCGCCGGGCGGCCCGAGCCTAGCGGACCGTGAACCCTCCCGGCGGACAACCCGGCCGGGAGGGGATTCGGCCTGCTTTCTTGGCTCACCGTGCTATAATGCCTCAATGTCTTTCCCGATGCTCCCCTGGGCCGTGCTCGCGCTCTGCGCCCTGAGCGGCCCGCTGGCCGCGCAAGCCCCACAACCGCCCGCCCCGCCGCCCGTACCCGGCGGGGCACCCATTGCCGTCCCGCCTAGTCCTGTTCCCCTGCCGCCGCCCGCGCCGCCCGTCGCCCCGCCGCTGACCGTGCCTCCGCCCCAGGCCGTCGCGCCGTATATCCCCTTCAAGGGCATCCCCGCCGTGCCGCTCGACGAGGCGGACAACGGCGTCGGGCTGGCGCAGCAATCGGCGCGGGCGCACGGGGCGCAGGCGCGCGTCATCTGGATCGACGGCACGGCCAACCTCAACCGCGTCAACACGCTGGAGAAGATCACGGCCCTGACCGCCCAGGTCAAAAAAGCCGGGTTCAACACCATCGTCTTCGACGTCAAGCCCATCGTCGGCGAGACGCTCTATCCCAGCCGCTATGCGCCCAAGCTGACGGCATGGCTGGGCGGCAAGACACTCCCCGTCGGCTTCGATCCATTGGCCGCGATGGTCGCGCAGGCCCACGCGAACGGCCTCCAGCTCGTCGCCAGCATGAACGTTTTCAGCGAGGGGCACCGCGACGTCAAGCGCGGGCCGGGCTACGACCACCCCGAGTGGCAGACGACGCTGTACGAGCCGGAACTGTCGGTCATGTCCAGCGCGCCCGGCGCGACCCCCACGCCGCTCTCGGACCGAGCCAACCTGCCCGCGCGCTCGCCGGGCCAGATCGCGGTCTACACCGATCTGGGCGGCCTCAGACCCGAGCCGGGGAGCGTGGTCGCCCTGCTCGACGCCGACGAGCGCGTGGTCGCCCAGATCAGCGGCGAGTCTCTCGCCGGCCTGTCGGTGGCCCTGCCGCCCGGCGGCTCGGCCCTGGCCGGGGCGGGAGCGGCGGGGGACTGGCTGCGCCGGAACGCCGGCTTGGGCGCGCAGGTGTCGCTGCTGACCAACACGTCCCTGGTGCCCATCAGCGCCCGGCCCGAGCAGCAGGTGCCGCTGATGACCAACCCCAACAGCCCCGCCGTGCAGGCGCGCATCCTGACCATGATCGCCGAGGTCGTGCGCGGCTACGCGGTGGACGGGGTGATCTTCGACGACCGGATGCGCTACGCGGGCCTGAACGCCGACTTCAGCCCGGTCACCCGCGCCCAGTTCGAGGCGTACCTCGGCCACGCGGTCCGCTGGCCCGATGACGTGTTCACCTACCAGGTCGCCTTCCCCGGCCTGACCAAGCGGGTCATCCCCGGCCCCGCCTACGACGCCTGGCTGGTCTTCCGCGCCCTGACCATCCGCAACTGGCTCGCCAGCGCCGTGTCCACGGTCAAGGCCATCCGGCCCACGGCCACGGTCAGCGTCTACGCCGGGTCGTGGTATCCCGAGTACCCCGCGCTCGGCTCCAACTGGGCCGCCGACGATTTTGCCGCAGGCCTGCGCTTCCTAACCCCGACCTACCAGAAGACCGGCTTCGCGGGCCTGGTGGACTGGCTGACGACCGGCTGCTACTACACGCCCGGCCCCATCGCCGACTCGGTCGCCCTGGGTCAGCCGCCCGGCGCGAGCGTCGAGGCGGCGGGTCAGTTCTCGAACCGGGCCGTGAACGACCAGACGTGGGTGTACGCCGGCATCGCGCTCTCGAACTACAACGGCCACCCCGAACTGCTCGCCCGCGCCCTCCAAGCCGCCTGTGCCTCGACCCAGGGCGTGATGGTGTTCGATTATTCGCACAACATCGACCAGTTCTGGCCCACCTTCCAGGCCGCCTTCGCCGCCCCCGCCGCGCCGCCCCAGGCCGTGCCCGGCCTGCTCGCCGACCTGCGTCGCCAGCACGCCGCCCGCAAGGCCGCCGGGACGCCCGACCCGCCCGTCATCTTGCAAAGCGGCACGCCCGGCACCGGCCTGTAGCCGCTCTGTCGCTTCCCTTCGTTTCGGCGCGTGGATGCAGATGAAAAAAGACACAATTGATTGGGAGCGTTTTTCGCACCCTCTGGGCTTTGTCCGCTTGATCTTATTGGTGGATTGGGACCCCATTGGGGTACTCGGCTATGCAGAAGCGATGGATGAGTACGACAGCTACGCAGTAGAAGTCTACGATCTGCTCGTTGCCGATGCCTCCCAGGAGGAACTGGCCGCCTACCTGCGTCAGATCGAGAAGGAACGTATGGGGGTGCGGGGCAATCCGAGCATGGCTTTGTCAGCAGTCGCCGCCAAGCTGCGGGCTGCCTACGACACTGCCCGTGGGGATCAGGATTGACCTGAACACATCACACGAGTGCTCCGCCCCCGCGCTGTGCCTGACGCAGACAATTTTGCCAATAAATGCCCCCCCTAAAGACTGTATGCTGAACCGGAGGGTTAGAAGATGGACGATCTCGTTCAGGATTTCTATGCCGAGGACGGACAGCGCAGGGTGAATATTTACCGGCGCGCGAGCGGGATTTTCTACTTCCAAGAGGAGCAGTTCAGCCCGCAGGGATTTGATCGAGCCTGGATACCTGTTCGCCAGCCGGTAACGAGTTTCTTTGATACGCAGGAAACCGCCGTCAAGGAAGCCAGTGGGCGCATCGGGTGGCTGAGTGACTTGTTCTACTGGTCTCATCCCGAGTTGCTCTGAATTGTCGTGCGAAGAGCTGTTCCCCGGCCTTGAAAGGCCGAGACAGGGGCTTTGGGAGCGATGTCGTATGGCTGAGTTTTTCCAGAACAAGTTTGTCATCAAGATTGAAAACGGACATCCAGGCTGGAAAGATTACACCATCATCGCCACGCGAGAGGACATGGCTTAGATGGTACAGGAAATCAGCCAAGCACTCACCCGCCCTGAAGAAGGCCAGCTATCTCCATTACAAGCCGGCCCCAATCTTATCAAACTATGGAATAAGTACGCAACTATTGCTTATGGCGAGACTTCACGCATCTACCTCACGTTTGCGCTTTCACCCGATTTGGATGCTTACCACGTCCGCCCCAGGCGTATCCGCGAGCTGCTGTCTTTTTTCGGCTGCTTGGGGATAATTGCTGTCCTCATCCTTGCCCTCATCGGCCTAAGAGCCGTGATAAAGAGCCTCATCCCGTAGGCTGGTCTACGGCCGTATTGGCGGCGCGTATGCGGTAGGCCGGGGAGGAAACCCAGGCCCGCGCCGCGAAACTGCCGCCCGTACCCCGTGACCAGCCCGACGCTCGGCCCGGCACCCGGAAGGAGACCACCGTGAAGGCGCTGCGAATCTTGGGCGGCTCGTTCTGCCTGCTGTTTGCGTATGCGGGGGCGAAGGTGCTGCTGAGGCACTGGCAGCATCCCGGCGAGGCGGGCCACACGGGACACCTGCTGGCGTCGGCGGGCCTGTGCGCCGTGCTGCTGTGGAGCGCCTGGAGCCTGCTCTCGGGGGCATTCATGGACCCGCGCCGGGCATCAGCGGATGGGAGTGCCCCGCGGGTCGTCGGCGCGGCGCAGCTCGAAACGACGCCGGGGCGGCTGACGCTGCGGCCCGTCGTCCGGTCGCGCGTCGGCAACCTGATCACGTTCGGCATCGGGCTGCTGGTCTTCGGGGCGGGCCTGCCGGTCAGCTTCGCCCGTCACGCCTGGGTCTGGTTCGGACTGTCGCTCTTGATCGTCGCGTTCGACCTGTTCATGGTCGTCTTCACGCTGTCGCGCTGGAACGATGTCTGCGTCTGGGACCGTGCCGCCGATCAATTCCTGTGCAACGACGTCCCCACGCGCGCGCTGTCCGAGATCGCCGGTGTCGAGGTGGTCAAGCGGGCCGGTGTCCACCACGCCGACCTGCTGATGATCGATGGGACCCGCCTGCCGGTCTCGAAGACGCTGGGGGCGTTCGGCAAGGCCGAGGATGCCGAGCGCTTCCGCGCCGCCCTGCTCTCGTTCCTGCACCCCGACGCCGCCCCGGTGCCCCCCGGAGTGGCCGGGGTCTGGCCCCCGCCGCCGACTCCCTCCCGGAGCCTTTGACCTAGAAAGGAACACGTATTTGCAGACCAAACAGCTTTCCGCCGCCGTCGCTGCCCTCTTGGGGGTGCTCTTCCTCGTCGCCGCCGTGCTTTACTTCACGCAGGCCGCCGGCGCTCTCCCCGCTTTCCTTCCCGGTCATGTGGCCGCCGGATCGGTCCGCGCGATGGACCACCACCGCAGGCACGGCCTACTTGCATTGGCCCTAAGCGTCGTCTGCTTCGCCGCCATCCGTTTCCTCCGAGGGCCGGCGTCCGCCGAGAGGCCGACCCTCTGAAGCCCGTCTAAGATTTCCCCGCGAAAACGCCATATAGAGAGTGGAGAAACGGGCGGAACGCCGGTCGCGGACGGGCGGGGAAGCGCCTCCAAGGAAACGGAGGCAAAGTTCTGGATTGGGAAAATCAGCCGACACAACCGGCGGGCGTCGCCCCCGGCTCGGGTTTCACCTTTCGCTGCGGCGGGGGCTGGCGCTGACGCTGCTCGTCAACGGGCTGCTGGCGGCGTGGATTTTGCTGCACCCGGTTACGGGCCGCGCGTTCGTCAACGTCGATTTCCTGCTCCAGTGCGTGGGCGGCGTTCTGGGCGGCGTCTTCTGCTTTCTGCCGCTGGGCGCGCGCGGGGAGCGACTCGGGAGGGAGCGCGGGCGGGCCGCCCTCCTCTGCGGCCTGGGCGTGCTCGCCTACGCCGCCGGGCAGGTCTACCTGACCGGCTACCGACTGGTGTGCGGGACGGACACGCCCGCGCCTTCCCCCGCCGACCTCTTCGATTTGCTCTCCTACCCCCTGATGCTGGCAGGCCTGCTGGGACTGCCCGCCCGGCGGCTGCCGCCCGCCGCCCGCCTGCGGATCACGCTCGACGGGCTGATGGTCCTGACCGCCGTCGTCACGTTCTCCTGGCGCTTCGTGCTCGGCCCGTTCTGCCTTCAAAGCCATCAATCCCTGGCTACCAAGATCGTCAACGTCGGCTACCCCGTCGGCGACCTGATCCTCGTCCTCTGCCTGCTCCTGATCGCCGCCCGCAATGCCCGGCCCGAGATGCGGTGGGCCGTCGCCCTGCTCGCCTCCGGCCTGCTGGTCGTGGTGGCGACGGACACCGCCGAGACCTACAAGCTGCTGCACGGCGGCTACATCTCGGGGACGCTGCTGGACATCGGCTGGTCCCTGGGCTACATGCCGGTCGGCCTGGCCGTCGCATCCCTGTGCCGCCGGAAGCCGGACGAGGCGGGGGCCGATGCGGACCGGCCCCCCCCCGTGTGGCTCTCGCTGCTGCCGTATACCCTCCTGCCCGCCGTGGGCCTGCTCGTAGCTGGGACGCGGCACCTCCCCGGTGCGCCCGCCTTGGAGCACGGGGTCTGGCTCGGCGCTGTCCTGCTGGTGGGCCTGGTGCTGGCGCGGCAGGTCTCGTCCATTCTGGAGAACGGGCATCTCAACGGGTCGCTGCGCCATGCCTATGCGGACCTGGCGGCGGGCGAGGCGCGCTACCGGCAGATGTTCGAGTCCAACCCGCACTCCATGTGGGTCTACGATGTCGAGACCCACGCCATCCTCGCCGCCAACGAGGCCGCCGTCCAGAGCTACGGCTACACCCAGGCCGAGTTCCTGGCCCTGACCATCGAAGACCTGCGCCCGCCCGAGGAGCGCGAGGAACTGCGGGGCCTGGTCGCGGACGGTGACATGCAGCCTTTCTATCGGCACACGCGGGCCGGGCGGCATCGGACCAAAGATGGCCGCCTGATGGAGGTCGAGATCACGGCCAGCTCGCTCCTCTTCGGCGGGGTGCCGGCGCGGATGGTGCTCGCCCAGGATATCACCGGCCGGCTACAGCTCGAATCCGAGCGGGAGCGGCATCTGGCCCTGACGGAGGGGCTGCTGTCGGAAGCGGTGGACCGGGCGGACCGGGACCCGCTGACGAACCTGTGGAACCACCGGGCCTTCCACCGGCGTCTGGAGGAAGAGATCGACCGCACCCAGCGCGGGGGCGACTCGCTGGCCGTGGTGATGCTGGACCTGGACAACTTCAAGTTCTTCAACGACGCCTACGGCCACGCCGCCGGCGACGACGTGCTGCGGAGCGTGGCGGAGGCCCTGTGCGGCACCTGCCGCTCGTATGACACCCTGGCCCGCTTCGGCGGCGACGAGTTCGCCCTGCTGATGCCCCTCATCCGGCGCGAGGGCGATGCCGGCCCCGAAGCGGTCCCCGATACCCTTGCCGGCATCCACGCCCGCCTGTCCGAGGGCCTGGACAGGCTGACGTTTCTGCCGCCCGGCCACGACTGCGCCGTGCCGCTGGCGGTTTCGTTCGGCGTCGCCCTCTTCCCCCAGGAGGCGGCCTCGCGGGCAGACGTGCTGCCGCTGGCTGACGAGCGCCTGTTCCGCGCCAAGAGCGGCGGGCTGGAGGACGGCGAAGCGGAGCGCCTGCGCCGCCACCTGCTGTCCTCGGTGGGCGGCTACCTTATGCTGGACGCCCTGCTGGCGGCCGTGGACAACAAGGACCGCTACACCCGACGCCACTCCGACGGCGTACTGGCCTACAGCCTCCAGATCGCGCGGGACCTGGGCCTGGGCGATGAGGCGCAGCAGGTGGTGGCCGTGGCGGCCCTGCTGCACGACGTCGGCAAGATCGGCGTCCCGAACGCCGTCCTCCGCAAGCCGGGGCGTTTGACCGACGACGAGTTCGAGGCCATCAAGCAGCACCCGATGATGGGGGCCGTCATCGTCGGGGCCGTGCCCAGCCTGGAGGACACGCTGGACGCGATCCGCCACCACCACGAGCGGTGGGACGGCGGCGGCTATCCGTTCGGCCTGCGCGGCGAAGAGACGCCCCTAGTCGCCCGCCTGATGGCCGTGGCGGACGCCTTCTCGGCCATGACCACGGACCGCCCCTACCGCGCGGGCATGGATGAGGGTCAGGCGCTGGGCATCTTGCAGGAGGGGGCGGGGACACAGTGGGACCCCGCCTGCGTCGGCGCATTCCTGCGGGCGCGACGGCCCGAGGCGGCGGCTGCCGAGGGGCCACCGCGTCTTACGGAGGCACGGGTCACGGAAGCACGGGCGGCGTAGGGGCACCGGGCCTCTTACGCCCCCAAAATCCGCCGCGCCACTTCCAATAGATCCGCCCCGGCGACCTCCGGCTGCGGGCCGAGGGGGCTGAGGGCCTGGTCGGGGCGCGCGACAAAGGCGGCCTTCATTCCCACCGCCAGCGCCCCGGCGACGTCCCAGGAGTGGGCGGCGACCAGCCGCACGTGGCCGGGCGCGACGCCCAGACGCTCGGCGGCGTGGGCGTAGGGCTTGGGGCCGGGCTTGAGCTGGCCTGCCGTGTCCGCGGACAGGACCTGCTCGAAGAAACCGGAGAGCTGCGCGTGGGCGACCTGAGCCTGGGCGATGGGCAGGGCCGAATTGGTCAGCACGGCCAGCCGATACCCCGCCTCGCGCAGAACCTCCAAGGCCTCGGGCACATCCGGGAAGGCCGGCAGCGTACTTGTTCCCCCCAGAATGTCTTTCTTGTCGGCGGCGGAGACCGTGACACCGCGCCGCGCCGCGACCATGTCCAGGGCGGCGGCGGCCAGCCGGTCGAAACTTGTGTAAGACCCGATAGCCGTTTGGGTGAGGGCCAGTTCCAGCGTCTGCCGGAACCACAGGGCGCGGACGCCGGGGTCGCCGAAAGCCCGTGCGAAGTACGGGTCCAACGCGCTGAGGTCGAGCAGCGTCCCGTTGAGGTCGAACAAGCAGACGGGCCTGGGGTCGGATGTGGGGTCGGGCATGATGCCCCTGTTTACCCGGTGGCCGGGGATAGAAAACGGGACGGGCGCGGAGGGCGGTTCCGTGGCTATCCCGAAGCCGGGTGCGCTTTGACCAGGACGGCGTAGTCTAAAGCCGCGCCGGGGATGTGAACAATCGTGCCGCCGCTGACTGTGCGGCGGTAGAGGGCGTAGGGAATGAGGTTCTGGGCGTTGTCGCGCCACACGCCCCGTACACCCGTGTCGGCGAACCCGTCGAGGAAGCCGGTCGGGAGCGCGTCTTTGGGGGGCGGCGTCAGCATCAGGAAGATGTCGGTTCGGCTTGCCTCGGTGGCGAGGGTGAAGGTCAGGGCTGTGCGGGACAGCGGCTTGCTCGGTCGGCCCGTGAGGACAGGACGCGCGCCGGCCAAGAGGTCGGGGAGGGCCGCGAACGTGTTGTCCGCCGTCCCGTCGTCGTCGTCATAAACGGGCGTGTCGGGCTGGATCGGGATGTCCAGAAAATAGGCCGGGTTGGCCGTGTTGCTGGACGTGAGATTCTGCACCAGGCCAGACGCCTCGCCCGCCTCGGCGTAGATTGTCAGCGTGTCCGAGTGGCCCGCGCCGTCGGACGCGACGACGACGTTGCGCCCGCGCGTCAGCGCGCCGTCCCAGGCGAAGACGTTGGCGGAGGCCGTCCCGTCGGGCAGCACGTAGTCCCCGTTCTGCTTCGTTTCCAGAGTCAGCCCGTTGACCGTGAGCGTCAGGCTGGGGGCGTTGGCGTAGGCTTTGACGGTCAGCGTGTCGCCGTAGAAGACGCGGCGGCGCAGCGGCCACGTCCGCCCGCACAGGTGGACGACGGGCAGGGCGGGCCGCAGGAACGACTGGTACAGATACCAGGCGTCCTTGCGCGCCCCGCCGTAGGTCTCCAGTCCCTTGGTGTTCAGGCCCTTGTAGCGCGGGTCGGCGAACTCCCGGAAGACCCACCAGGTGAACAAAAAGACTTGGTCGGGGATGTCACGGAACACGGTCCGGCAGCGCGACTCCATCGCCTCCTGCTGGTATTCTTCGGGTTCAAAGCGGTTGACGACGTGCCTCGGATTGGGGGAAGCGGTGTGGATGGAGACCACGCCGCCCGCGCCGGTCTCCGAAACCGCGTGGTAGAAGGCCGCGTGGGCGGCGAACTGGCCGAGCCGGCCGCCGTACCAGCCGAGGTAGCGGTTGACGGCCACGAAGTCCAGGGCGGGCGATTTGTAGAACCCGCTGTTGCTGGCGTAGGTGACAAGCCGCGTCGCGTCCTCGGCGCGGACGGTGCGGGCGTAGTGTTCCAGTGTCTGGACGTCGGACGCCTTGCGGATGGCCTCGTTGCCCACGCTCCAGAAGCAGATGCTGGGGTGGCTGCCGTTCTGGCGCACCATCTCGCGCGTGATCTTGTCTCCCGTGGGCGTCGGCGGGGCGGCGTTGGAGTGGCCGTTCTCGGCCCAGACGACGACGCCCGCCTCATCGGCCAGGTCGTATTCAAGCGCGGCGTGGGGGTAGTGGGCCAGGCGGACGAAGTTGACGCCCAGGGCGGCCAGCTCGCGCCAATCCTGCCTCAAGTCGTCTTCGGTGACGGCGGCCCCGTGCCGCTCGTTCTCCTGGTGCTTGGCGACCCCGCGCAGGGGCGTCACCGCCCCGTTCAGGAGGAAGCCCCCCGCCGTCATCACGCAGGACCGGAAGCCGGTCCGTGCGGCCACGCCGTCCGTGACTTGCCCCCCGACGAGCGTCGTCGTGTCTTCCTGGTACAGGTAAGGGTCGGTCTGGCTCCAAATGTGCGGGCGCGCGACAGGGAGGCGCAGGACGATGTCCCGCGCGGCGTGCGGCCCCAGGGCCAAAGTCTCGGAGGCCGTCATCACCCCCGCCGGGTCGTCCCCGGCGGTGAGCGTGGTGCGGACCGTGACCGTTTCTTTTTGATCCCCGTCGTTGCGCGGGCGGGCGTGGACCGTCAGCGCCGCCCCGCCCTGGGCGTCCACCGATGGCACAAGCCAAGCGCCCGTAGCGTCCTCGCCGGTCGGATCCAGGTGGACCGGGTCGGTCTTTAAGAGCCGGACGGGCCGGTACAGCCCGCCCGGCACCTGATAAAGCTGGAAGCCCGTGCCGGCGGGGAGGCAATCGGCGGTATCCTTGGGATCAGTGTCGCAGCGGACGGCGAGCACGTTGTCGCCGCCGAACACGGCCTGCGCGGTGCCGTCGAACACGAACCGGGTGAACGCCCCCCGGTGCTGCCCCAGATGCGCGCCGTTCAGGGACACGTCGGCGACGGCCCCCGCGCCGTCGAAGGCAAAAAATATCCCGCGTCCCTTGTCGGCCAGGGGCAGCGCGAAATGGGTTCGGTACCAGGCCGCGCGGTGGGTCTGCGGCTGTGTCTTGGAGTTCCAGGTGTGCGGGAGCGTCACGGCCTGCCATCGGGCGTCATCGAACTCGGCCTTCTCGATCCCCCGCCCATCAGGGTCCGGGTCGAACCGCCAGTCGGTGAGCAGGATCGCCTCACGCTGACGCCCAAGCGGCGGCGTGGGAGTCTGGGCTGCCGTCGTCCTGGGGAGCAGACACGGCAGGAGAAGCAGCAGGAGGGGAAGCAGGGCAGGGAACAAAAGGCGAGGTGGAGTGCGTCGCATGGGTGCCACCATTGTAGCCCAGCCGGGGGCGATTTGGGTGCCGATTTGCGCCCCCCGCGTTCTTGTGGTACAATGGCCTGCCGTCACCGGAGACCTTTATGAAGACCACCCTGCCCGCCGCCGTCCTTTCCGCCGTCGCCCTGCTGGGCGCGGGCCTGGGCGTCGCCCGCCTGTCCCACCGCACTCGGGCGAATGCCGCGACGCCGACGGCTGCCGCGACGGCCCGGCCTTCGGCTTGCGCCGCGCGCCGCGCCCGCGTCATCCGTCCCCCGCTGCCGCCCGCGCGGCTGGCCGCGCTGCGGGCCGACGAATCGGGCCGCATCCCGATTCTCATGTACCACGCCTTCGGCGGCCCGTCCTTCCACGGCATCCGGTACGACAAGAACGGGCTGAACATCGCCCCGGACACGTTCCGCAGGCAGCTCGCGCTGATGTACGCCGCGCACTGGTACCCGGTCAACATGCGCGACGTCCTGACGTCCCACATCGCCGTGCCGGCGGGCAGGACGCCCGTCGTGCTGACGTTCGACGACGCGCGTGGGACGCAGTTCCATTATCTCAAAAACGGGCAGACCGACCCGAATTGCGCGGTGGGCATCTTGGAAGCCTTCCACGCACGGCACCGTGACTGGCCCCTGCGCGGGACGTTCTACGTCCTGCCCCAGTCCGCCTGGAACCCGGCCCCCTTCTGGCAGCCGCGGCTGGCGACCCGCAAGCTGCGCGCGCTGTCCGCCGACGGCTTCGAGATCGCCAACCACTCGGTCACGCACCGCCTGATGACGCGGCTGCCGGCCAAAGAGCTGACCTGGGAGATGGCCGAGTGCCAACGCTATTTCACCGACCGGGTGCCGGGCCTGACGATGGACACGATGGCCCTGCCCGGCGGGGCCTGGCCCAAGAATCATGCCCTGTGGGCCGTTCTCCGGTCGGGGCGTTTGGGCAACATCACTTATCATAACCGCTGCATCCTCATGGCCTGGGGCGGCCCGAGCCGCTCGTGGGCGGAGCGCGAGTTCGACTCGAACCACATCGCCCGCATCGGGACGGAGCCAGGCTCGGTCGAGCGCGCCATTCAAGCTCTGAGCAGCCGCCGTATCCCTCCCTATGTCAGCGACGGCAACCCGGACACCGTGGCCGTGCCGCGCGCCGAGGCCGCGGACATCGACCCGCGCCGCCTGCAAGGCGCGCGCCTCGTGGTTTACGGCAACACGCCAAAGGCCCGGCCCGTCAGTGGCCTCAAGACGGCGAAGGCGTGAGGACACACCCGGTACTCCCAGCGCCGGGTTCTGAGCTTAGGCGCACAAAGGGGGCGGGCCATGCGGCCCGCCCCTGTTTTTGCCCTGTGCCCCTCGACTTCGTCTACTGCTGGTCCGGGGATGTGTAGACGCCGTAGGTCGGCGTAATTGCCGGCTCGGTGACTACGAGCGTGTAGGCCTTGCCCGCCGCAACGGAAACGTTGGTCGGCGGCACCAGGGCGGTGGCCGTCCCCGCAGCGTTGACCTGCAGCGACAGCGTCCCGGCGGGCGTCGCCTGGTACAGCGTGACCGGGTTCAAGGCCGGGGTGTTGAGGTCCGTGGCGACCACGAGTTTGGGCAGGGCGGGATAGGCCACGGCGGCGAAGGCCACGGTGCCGTTGATCAGCACGTCCACCTTGCCGGCGTCGGGTGCCCCGTTCAGAATGCGGACGTTGGCATCACCTGAAGGCGGATCGGCGTAGGGGGTGACGGCGTAGCCCGCCGCCGCGCCCTTGTCGCCTGTCACGACCGCCTGCAAGAAGCGCGGATCGGTGACGCCGAGGCGGACGTCCGCGACATCGGCGCGGCCAATCAGGTACTCGGTGTAGAACGACCCGTTGTTGAGCTGCAAGCCGACGTGGGGCGGCGGCGTGGCCGTCGTCGTCGCCGTGGTGGAGAAGAAGAAGTCCTGGTAGCCCTGCCCGATGAAGTTGTAGGGGCTGGCCTCGCCGAAGTTGAGGTCCCCGCCGTTGGCCGAGCCGTTGACCTGGACGCCGCCCGTCGCGGCGTTGACCGCGAGGTCCACGCCCCGCAGCCGGGCCGTGGACTCGCTGCTGCTGCTGCCGCAGCCCGCGACGAGGGCCGCGCCCAGGACCAGGGCGAGCGCGCCGCCGCGCCGCTTGACGCTGTTTAAAGGCGTAAGTGTGTTCAAACTGTTTCTCATTGGTGGGTTGGACAACCGCGCGGGCGCATTGTTTCGGGGATTTTCGGGTCTCACGAGTCGCGCGGGGGCGTGATGGCGGCGTCCACGACGGCATAGATCCAGCCGCCGGTCATTATGGCCGTGACGATCCAAAAACCGGGGCCGAAGTAAGACCGCCCCGGCCTGTCGTGCGCCAGCTCGGCCAGCAGCAGCAGGCCAAACAACTGGCCGCCGAGCATCAGGCCGCCCTTGACGTATTGCCCCCGGACGATCTGGCCCAGGCCGGGGCAGATGCCGGACCCAATGATCGCCGGCCATGCCCCCCGGACCCCGCCGCGCACCAGGGCCGTGTCCGATGCGGCGTAGGCGACGCCCATCTTTGCGCGCTGCCGCGTTTCGGCCTGACGCAAAGCGATTTTGGCGAACTTGGCCTCAGCCGATGCCCGCCCCGGCTCCGACCTCTGCGCCGCATGGTAGCTCGCCGCCGCCCCCGCCTCGTCGCTGCGGGCGGCCAGGATGTCGCCCAAAAGCTCGTGCGCGGCGGCATCGCCGGGCCGCTCGGCCAGGAGCGCCCGCGCTCCGGCCTCGGCCTCCGTCGCCTGCCCGCGCCGCAGCAAGAACTGGGCGTTCATCAGCCGCCGCCCGGCCTCCTCCTCCGCCGCGTAATCGCGCCGGGCGGGGCGCGGTGGCAGGGGACGGGGCGGCGGCGGGTTGGGCGGGGGGATCGGGTCAGGCGGCGTGTCCATCCGGGTGCCCTTCGGCCTTCTGGGTTTCAGCCTTCAGAGGGGCGGCCTCAGTGGGAGGCGTCTCGGCTTCGTCGATGAACGCATAGGCCTCGCCGTCCAGGTCTTCGTCGCCCTCATCCTCGCCCTCGCCGTCCTCTTCGTCGTCATCCTCATCGAACTCGCCCAGGCTCATCCCGGCCAGACGGTCCGGCTCACGGGCGGGCGGGGCCTGCCCGGTCCAGAGTTTTTCCAGGCCGTAAAAGTCGCGCTGCTCCTCGGACATGACGTGGACGATGACGTCGCCGTAGTCCAGCAGCACCCACGTCGCCTCGCTGTAGCCCTCGATGCGCCGCTGCCGCAGGCCCTGCTTTTCCAGCGCCTCCATGATGCCGTCGGCGATGGAGCGGATGTGGATATTGGACGTGCCGGAGCAGATCAGGAAAAAGTCGGCGATCAGCGTCTTGCCACGCAGGTCCAGGGCCGTGATATAGTTGGCCTTTTTATCCTCGGCGGCAGCCGTGATCGCGTCCCGCCGCTCCTCCGATGTCAGTGTGCTTTCTTTCATGTGATCTCTAGTATACCCGCTCAGGGCGTGTGGCAGAGATAGGTGTAAAGACTCCTCTGCCTTTGGGAGTTGCCGATGGCAACTGACGCGGCTCCTTTTGGCGTTGTGAAGGTTTTGGCAGTGGCCTTTTGGTAACGGCTTCTAACCATCCTGGCATGATATGGCCGTCGCCATAAAGACGCACAGCCACTTGTTTATCTTTGGCCTGCATTCGTGCGGCTACAAACTTGCCTGGATCGCTACTCAGCGTGTTCGTCCCGGCCCCTGGGCCGTAGGCTATGGCGACTCTGTCCACAGATGCAAGGGATAATATCCCTTGCTGGGCATAAGACTCAGCGAGGTGCCTCTTGTCATAATTATTGAGGCAACCGTTGGAAACCTCTTCTTGTGAAGGGAGCACCCCGTATCTATAGTGACCGATGTGACCTCTACCCCAATCATGGTCTTTCGCCCACACAAGAAGGGCCTGATCTATGACACGGGCATCCTGACTGTATTGTCTCCGCTCTTGCCGAATAAGTTGTTGGTGATGCTTCTGTTCCTCAGCTTGAGTATACGGTTTGTAGACGACACGCTCGCTTTGCACATAAACGGTTCGGCTCTGGCTTCTGCCCGTATAGAATGCTGCGACTGCTGCCACTACACCAAGAGCGGTGATAAGATAGGAACTGGAGTTAGCCAATTCAACCTCCTCATTGTCAGACAGATCGAATATGGACAAAGCCGATAACTTCAACAAATCTCGGCGTGAGAAATGCCTCGAATTTAGCCGCCTGACGGCCTACTAAAAAGTCGCCCAGCCGCGCCAGAGAAAGGCGAGGCCTAGGAGGGCCATGAAGCCCGCCGAGACGCGCGTCATGGCGATGCGGAACGGCGGGCGCATCAGCAGGCCGCCCCACAGCGCGCCGCCCACGAGGGCCAGGGCCAGGAGGCCGGGGACGGTGCCCAGGCCGAACGACAGCATCAGCAGGGCACCCGACAGGGGGCGCAGGGTGAACGTCGCCAGCAGCGCATTGTAGGTCAGGCCGCAGGGCAGCAGGCCGACGAAGACGCCGACGAGCAGGGGCTTGAGGGCATGGCGGGATTGCAGCGCCCGGCGGTACAGGCGGCGGCCCCAGCCGCCGCCCGCGCCCAGCACGTCCGGCTCCGGCAGGCGCAGGCCGGGCACGAAGCCGGCCAGGCCCACGGCGAGGCCCAGCATCGTCAGGCCGACGACCAGGCTGACCACACCCTGCGCCCAGGCCCAGCGGTGGCCCAAGGCTCCGATGGTCCCCCCCGCCAGGCCCAGGGCCATCAGGGCGGCTAGGCGGCCGCCGTGGAACAGCAGGTGGCGTCCGGGCCGGACGGCGCGCAGCCCGCTCTTTCCAACAGCCCCTTTGTCGGAGACGCCCGCGTAGGAGACCACGAAAACGCCGCACATGCCGATGCAGTGCGAAAACCCGCTCGCCAGGCCCATGCCCCCGGCCAGGAGGCAGGCGGGAAGCACGCTCATCCCCAGGCTCATCCCAGCCGCACCACTTCCCGGACGTGGTCTTCTTTTTCTTCTGTTTGGGCGCGGTCCAAGTCATCGGTCTCGGACAGGGCGGCGCTGGACTCGCCCGCCGACCAGAGGCGGCGCGCGTCCCAGTCCCCGTGCGCGCTGTTCGCGATGCGCCACGTCCCGCCCATGGTCCGCCCGTCGTCCGACAGTGTCCCCTCGTAGGAAACCGGAGTCAGGCCCTTCTTTTTGTACGTCTTGGAGAACCGGACGCCGCGCCCACCCTGCCCGCCGGACACGTCTGCCTCGTTCATCGAGCCGTCATCAAGGATGGTGCCCGCGAACCGGCCCTCGGCGTCCGGTTCGGTGAAAGTCGCCTCGAAGCGCACCCGCCGCGCGTTGACCGCGTAGGCGTAGGTGCCGAGCCAGCCCCCACCGACCGTGCCCTGGCCCTGCTCCTGTCCCAAGCTGCGCTCAATCATCGCTCTCTCCTTCCTGCCGCTATCGCACTCCGGTCGAGAAAGACTGCACCGCCCGCTCCTGTCCACTCGCCGCCGCTGCCGTTACCCGCCACGCGCCCGCCATCGTGAACCGTCCCGACCCTGCATATACCCCCGAATGTGTCTCGTGTAGGGCAACGGCGTTGTCGCCCATCGGCATCGTCGGCATCGCCAGGCCGACCGTGACAGTCGCCCCTCTGACTGGTCTTCCCGCCGCGTCGGTGACGCGGACGGTGAACTGCGTCGGGTCGAGCGCCATCGGTTTGTCCGGCGTCGTCGTCAGCGCCAGGCGCAGCCGGGGGTTGGACGCATCGCGCACCGTCGCCGCAGGCGGGGGCGCACAGCCGGCTTGGATCAAAACGTCGAGGAAGGCCAAAAGAAGGCCGCCGCACTTCCAAAACCGGCCCGCGCACAAAGCATCAGTCCTCACCGGGCGGCCTCCGCAGGTGCAGGGGCGGGCGCGTCTGGATCTGGATCAGCGGCGCGGGGGGCGCGGCGGCAGGCCTGGCCGGGTTCGCCCGCTTGACCGGATTCGCCCGGCGGCGGGTGCGGAAGGCCGACGCCTGCCCCCACAGGCGACGCCCCACGGACGCGCCGGCGGCGGCGACGATGCCCAGTGTCACGACCTGCTGCCAGTCGCCCTGCATTGCTGTCTCCCGTGTGCCGTGAACAACGGCTTGCGTCTGCTGGGGCCGTACAAAGCCCCGGCAGCCCTATCATCAATAACGGACAGCGCGCGAAAAGAGTTCGCGATTACAAAAAAAAGCGACCGCACAGTCTTTATGCCGTTTCGTCTGTCGGCAGCCGGCCCGAGGCGGACAGGGCGCGCAGCAGGGCGTCGTGCGCGTCGCCCAACTGGCGCAGCAGCCGGCGCAGGCGGCGCAGCGTCTCATCGGGCAGGTGCGCATACATCGGGCCGCACAGAAAGGCCGTGCAGCCATAGGGGCGCAGATCGTCGGGGAACGTACAGCGGCCCCGGTGCAGGTACTCGCAGGGCAGGGCCGCGTCGGAATCGGGGGCCAGGTCGGTCGCCATCGGCAGGGCCAGGCGGCTGCCGGCGTAGCTCGCCGCCGGGGCGTAGGCGTCGCCGCCCGCGAGGTGGGGGAACGTGTGGCCCAGCCCGACGGCCAGGGCGACATCGACGGGCGTGACGCGCGTCGGCTGGATGCAGCAGGGCGTGGCGCAGCCCGCGCAGTGCCGGGCGGTGAACGGGTCGAAGACCTGCCGTATTTCGCGCTGGAGTCGTCGGTACTCGCCCAGCGGGTTCGGCCCCGCACGGCGGCTTTTGTGCTTCATGGCGTGTGCTCTAGGGCGCGGTTTGGTAGGAGGAAAACGGGTCAAGGAGGGGGCGCAGCGACGGCCCCGGCGGGGCGGAGGGGGGCAGCCCGAACAGCAGGGGGACGGCGGAGCGCGGCCCGGCGGCCAGGGCGAGTGACAGCGACAGCGTGACCAGAGCGCCCAGAGTCAGACGCCAGACGTCCGCCCGCGCCCGCCGCCTGAGCACTGCCCGCACCCGTGGCAGCGTCCAGCCGGCAAGTGCCAGCAGCAGAAACGCGGGGACGCCCAGGTGCGCGCACCAGACGACCACGCCGCGCAGGATGGCGACGGTGAAGATCCGCAGGATGGCGTCCAGCGGCATCCCGTCCGGCAGCATCTCGCCGGTCGGCCACGAGGGCAGCAGCGCGTCGTCGGGCGTCAGCAGCGCGGCCAGGGTCAGCAGGACGGCGGAGAGCGCAAAGGCGGCCAGGGCGGCGTAGCGGATCGCCCCCTCGGCGGGCGTGTAGGCGGGCGTGTGCAGCAGCCCGCGCCTGCCCATCTCGCGCGCGACGGCGTCCGCACGGGCGGGGTAGCGGTCAGGGTCCAGGTGCCGCGCGATGTCCAGCAGGTCGGCCTCGGTCTGCGCCCGCAGGTACGCGCCGTACACGCTCTGGTCCGCCTCTTCGTCGGCTTCGAGCAGCGTAAAAGCCATAGGGGGATTATACCCGATGGGGGGACGAGCCGGGGTGGGTTCCTCGCTGGGGTGGGTTCTTACTTGCCCCAATCCCAGGCCGCGCGGCCCGTGCGGTAGGGGAGCTGGACGGTCTTACCCGTTGTCGTGTCCACGGCGAATACCTCATCGTCGGGCACGGGCGGCTTGGACACGGTGAAGCCGATCTGCCGACCGTCGGGGGACCAGCGCAGCGACGTGATCCGGCGCTTGCCGAAGGCGGACCAGCCCCAGCGGACGGGGACATCCGGGCCGGGCCGGTGTGCGGCGATGTCGTAGAGGGAAATGACGCGGCCCGCACCCGGCGCGACGTAGGCCAGTCGCTCGCCGGTCGGGGACAGGGCGAACACGGAGGCGGTGGGGCCGACCGAAGTGACACCCCCGCTCTGGGTGAACACGCGCGGCCCGGTCGTGGTCTCGGCCTCGAAGGCGAACGCCCCCGAGTCGTTGCCGGCCTCGGCCAGGGCCGGGCCGCGCGTGGCCGAGACATCGGGGCGGGCGGCCAAGGTAAACCCGTGCAGGTCCAGCGGCGTCTGGAGCGGCGCGTCGTCCGTATCGGTGGCGACGCTGTAGGAGACGCCGTCTTGAAGAAACACGAGCGACGAGTCCGAGTCCCAGGCCAGGCCCACGACCTGCTTCATCTTCTGCTTGGTCAGGTCGATCACCAGATGGGGCAGGTTGCCGGGCTGATCCGCCGGCGTCAGCGGCATGACCCATATTTGATTGACGATGCTCTGCCGCTCCTCTTGGAGCGAGATGAACTGCTTCTCAAAGGCGATCCGCGTCCCGTCGGGCGACAGCGCGGGTTGCGTGATCCACTCGCGCACCCCGCCGTCGGCGTCCTGCGGCTCGGTCTCGTGGACCAGCAGCCGCGAGGCCCCGCCCGGCGCGACCAAGTACAGCCCGCGCAGCGTCGTCGTGTGCTCGGAAGGCGAGTCGGCCTCTAGATAGACCAGGCGGCCCAGGGGGACGCCCGCGATGTGCGGCGGCGAGGTCAATGCGCTGATCAGTGTCAGCACCAGGGGGACGCCCACAATGAGAGCACCCGCGGCCCAGAGCCAGGGGCGGAGACGACGCAGCAGTGTTCCCGTGCCCTGCCGGGGTGCCTGGGTGGGGGCCGGGCCGGGCGTCGGCGCGTGGGCGGGGGTGATCAGGGCGTCATCCGCGATCTCGCCCATCGGATGCGCCTCGGATTCGGTCTCAGGTTCGGTCTCAGGTTCAGTCTCGGGTGAGGGCATAGCTGTTTAGGTTAGGCCGCATGAAGCGAGCGACCAGCGGGTAAGCCGTGGCGGCGGCGTGGTAAACGTCCTGGGCGATCTTTCGATACGACGGGTGCCCCTGCCGGGCGGAGCGCAGCTCGACGAAGTGGGTCAGCGCACGCAGGTTCCAGGTGAACAGGACGCGGATGCGGGTCGCCAGCGGCAGGGCGTAAGCCGCCTCGTGCATCAGTCCCGCTGCGCACAGCCGGGCGTAGGTTTGGGCCGCCCGCGCCATCAACCTTTGATACTCCTCGGCGTAGCCGAACGTCTCAAACTCCGCCGGCATCTCCCAGCCCAGAGCGGGCGTCAGAGCCTGGGTCGTCTGCGTCGCCATCCGGTGCCGCTGGACGTCCCGGTACGCGCCGTAGTCCATCGTCATCTCGACCGTGCAGCCGAGCCGCTCCAGCGCCCGGCCCGGGGCGTCGTGCCGCCCGCGCCGCGTTAAGTATTCATCGACAACGCGCTCTTTCGCCGCCGCGTCCATCTGCGTGACGCGGGCCATCAGCGCCTCCATCGGCAGCCGCGACGCACCGTACAAAATGGCGGCAACCAGTCTGTTATCGGCATCCGGGGCGGCGAAGACCAGGGAGACGCCCGACTGCTTCTCTTCCTGTTTTTCTTCGACGCCTGCCTCCCTCCCCAGCAGCTCCAGCGCCAGGGCGCTGATCGCCTCCGATGTTTCGGCGCGATAGGCGTTCGGCTCGGCGTATTTGAGCAGCGTGGGGACGACGTGCTGCGCCTCCTCTTTGATGCGCGCGCCCAGCGCTCGGCCCTCTTCCAAAGGCTGCGAGAGCAGCTTGACGATCAAATGCTCCAGCGAGCGGGCGTTCAGGGTCAGCCCGATGTTGGTGCGGGTCGCCGTCGGCAGCAGGTAGCGGAGCAGGTCGAACGCCGTTGCCCGGCAGGCCGCGTCGTAGGCCCGCTCGGTCTGCCGCTCGCCGCGCGCCGTCCGCGCCCGGATCTGCGCCACGAAATCCTCGGTCCATCCCGTGTAGGCCCCGAGCAGGGCGCGGACGGTCGCGCCGTAATCCTCGGCCAGCAGGGGGTCAGCCTGGATCGAGTCCGGGACGTGGACCTTGCTGGGGTCGAACGCGACATAGCGGGTGCTCTTCTCGGTGTAGGAGGCCAGCCGGGCGTCTTCGACCAGCTTGGAGGCGAGAATGCTGACGTCCTCCAGTGCCAGGTGGACGCACCCGTGCTCGGCGACCGAGCTGTGCCCGTAGCCCAGCACGTACTTCTCGGCAAACGCCCGCGCGCGCTCCTGCAAGCCCCCCACCGCATCTACCGCGTCATCCGTCCCCGCCCCGTTTCCCCCGATCAGCGCCCCAAGCCCTTCGGCCTCGATCATGCCGCGCAAATCCTCGCGCAGCGACAGTCGCGAGCGCGAGTAGCGGGCAAACAAATAGGCGACGACCTCTTCCGGCAGGTTCTTGAGCGCGTAAACGCTGCGGTCACTGTTGGTAAAGAAGCGGGATACGTCCGCGTGTGTGTTCTCTGCGACGGTCGCACTAGTCATGCGGCGGGGTTCGGCGCGGCGGGCCGGAAATCCTGCCCCTCCAAGTCGTGCTCAATGTTGATCAGTTTCGGATGCCAAGCAGATGTGATGGTATTACCAGGCTGCTCGCTGCTCGGCTTGCTCGCTAAAAACTAGAGCCTCATGCAACACCCGTGTACGCGGTAATCGACATGGTCGCCGCAATAGATGCCTTTGCAGTAGCGGCAATGGGCTTTGACGTCATAAGCGCTAACTCGTTTCCCGCAGTTCAGATAAGGGCAGAACACGAAGTTCGGGAGCACTTCTTCGAGAACGTCTTTGATGCTATCGCCATCATTCAGTTCCACAGGCCCTTGATTATGTTCAGCCATTAGACGCCCTCCGCAATTTCAATCATACGACAGGGCCGACATCGGGCGCAACGCACTGCTAGGATCACTCGCGCCAATACGCTTCCGCTGCCCTAACGAACCTGCTCGGCCAACTCATCTGCGAGGTGGCTGTCTGCTTTTGACGACGTATAGCCTTTGCCACCGGCCATCACTGCCCTGCACCGTCGCGACAGTGATGGCCTCCCAAGGCTTAACGATCTCGCTGATGTCTTGGGCGAGGGTGAATCTGACGTTCGCATGATCGCTGTCTTGCATTGTAACCATATATGGGGCAGAGACATTGACGGTCCCCATGTATTCCACCACGCCCGATTCGCCCTGGCAGTCATGCTGATCTGTGCCTTCGTGTCGTCCTGCAACGGCATTATCCTCAGTGTCATCATACCCCAGTGGGGTATGCGTTCAAGCAGGCCCGCGCGAAAAACGCCGACGACCCCTTGAAAACGCCGATCCGGGCGGGTATACTCTTTTTCCGGCGGCCCTCACGGCGAAGTAGCTCAGTTGGTTAGAGCGTCCGGTTCATACCCGGAATGTCGAGAGTTCGAATCTCCCCTTCGCTACTCTTCTGCCAGACATTGACAGCCGCTGACGGGGCAAGGGAATCTAACCCCCAACAGCGGACGGTGGAACACCAGGAACAGGCTCATGCCCGCGGAAACGCGGGTGTGAGCCTGTTTTGTCATCTCATGCCGCCCGAAATCTAACCGCCGCACGGCTCCAGCACCCCTCCGGGAGGCATAATGGCGACAAAAGCAAAAAAACCAATTATTTTCGGGCCGATTGAGGCGGACGGAAGTATCATCCCGCATCACAATGGCGACGCCCCGAGCGGCGCGCCAGAGATGCGGAGAATGAAAGTGAAATTTTCGATGCCCAAGCGCGACTACCTGAAGGAAGTCAAGGCCAATAACACCCCCTCGACGTTCAAGACCTACCAGTCGCACCTCAACCGCTTTGACCGGCACCTCGCCACCGAGGGCCAACCCGACGCCGACCTGGAGTACGCTCTGTCCGTGCAGACGCTCACCCGGTTCAAGTACAGCTTGAGCAAAGGGATCAAGAAGGACGGCCCTCTGCTCGGGCAGAGCGTCCGCTCCTGGGGCTACGATACCCCAGTTGCAGGAAGCACTCGGGCACAGCCACCCTCAGACTACCTTAATTTATGTCTACGCCAACGGCAAAGGCGCGCAGGCGATGAAACAGTGCGCGTCGTTCGGCCCGGTGGGGTGGGGCAGCCAGAACGAGGCCGTCCACGAGAACGACGCACGGGTTTCGAGCAAGGCGGCGCTGCGACCCGAACAAACCCGGACAACCCAGCGGCACGACGTCAACGCCGCTCGGAGGGCAGGCAGGCGGGTGCCCACCACAAGATAAGAGTTCAGACATTAACTAAAATACGGCGGCCCGGACCAGTTTGCACCTGGTCCGGGCCGTCTGGACCACGCGCCATGGAGGTGGCGCAAGGTATGAAACAAGAATACCCGACCAATGCCGACGCGGGCAACACGCGGCCTCAAAAATTTCTGGGCAATTCTCGCCAGAAACACGACCGGAAGCCCACCGACACCTGCCGCGCCATCGATGAATTGCGGCTGCCCTGGCCTCACACCCGGTCGATCTGGCGAAAGAACCCGGTGTTTCGGCGCGAACCGACGCCCGCCCAAGCCGCCCGTGGCGAGTGCGGCACGGTCAACCACTGCGCCATTGACATCCTGGAGGACATCATTGGGTGGTACCGAATCAAGCGCGTCCAGGACAAGGCCACGGGCCAGGTCGTCTTGGAGGAGCGCCTGTTCGATGGGGAGTCGCTGCAGAAGGATTACGCGAAGTGGGGAGCGGACCTGGGCTACACGAAGCGGCAGATGCAGGACGGCGTGGCCCACCTGCATGAGGCGGGCCTGATCCATCGGTGGTGCGAGACGCGCCTGACCGACTACGGGGTCAAGATCGGCAACGCCGTGTTCCTGGAGCCGTGCCCGGACGCGATCCGGGCGCTTTCGCGCCCGGTGATCCCCCCAGGGGGCGACACCACCCCTCTCACATATATACGTGAGAGGGGTCACGTACAGACGGGAGAGGTATCTCGCACAGACGTGAGACTTTTAAGAGTCTTAAATCCGCATCTAAGCCGCAGGCGAATCCGCAACAACACCAAGAGGCCCCCGCGTCCCCGGAGCCGCCGCAGGAGGCCGAACCTCCTGTTGTTGTTGCTGGTGATGATCATGATCAAGGGGAATACGTTGAAATCTTCCAGGCCGACGACCCAGTGCCTGCCCAGGCCGCGTTGCCCCAAACGCTCAACCCGGATGACGGGCCTGCCCCTGCCCCCGGTCCCTCCCCCCAGGAGTTGCTGCTGGCCGAACTGGTGTCGGAGGGCATGGGAGAGGGCCAGACGCGGGTGGCCGTCCGCGACCACTACGACATGGCCGTCTACCAACTCGCCAACCTGCGCCACGTCCTCCCCAGTGAGAAAATCCTGCCCTCCCGCGGCGGGTGGCTCTACAAGGCGGTCACGACAGGCTACGGCCCCACCAAGGGCTACCAGCAGTTCCTGGAGACCCAGAAGGCCGAGCAGAAGCGGCGTGAAGCCCAGGCCCGAGATCAGGCCGCACACCAGGCTAGGATCGAGGCCGAGCGCGTCTCCTTCGACGCGGTGGAGCAGGAACTGACGCCCGAGGAGGAGGCCGCCCTGCGCCAGCGCGCCCGCAACTGCGTCCACCCGGACTTCCGCAAGCGGGGCGAGGCCAAGTGCGCCAATATGATCGAGGTCAACTACAAGGCGCTCCTGGCGGGTGAGGAGAGGAAGGAATACAAGTTCTGGCCCGCGCCCGGTTCGGACGACGGAGGCGGAAATGAGGGTGAGGGATAGCCTGAGAAATGGCCTGGGGCCATAGGGGTGGGCGAAGGACACGCTGCTGGCCGAGGCGGGCAGCGCGGGCAAGGACCTCGACGAGTGGCTCCGGGACGGCTTCTTCGGCGGGCACTGCAAGCTGTTCGGCCAGCGCCCGTTCGTCTGGCACGTCTGGGACGGGCGCAAGGACGGATTCGCCGCCCTCATCAACTACCATACGCTCGACCGGGCCAAGCTGGACAAGCTGATCTACACCTACCTCGGCGGCTGGATCAACACCCAGAAGGACGCCGTGCGCCAGGGCATCCCAGGCTCGGATGGCCGCCTCGTGGCCGCGCAGACCCTCCAGAAGAAGCTGATCGCCATCGCCGAGGGCGAGCCGCCCTTCGACATCTACGTGCGCTGGAAATCCGACGCCAAACAGCCCATCGGCTGGGACCCCGATATAAACGACGGCGTGCGGATGAACATCCGCCCTTTCATGGCCGCCGACGTGCTCCGGGCCAGACCCAACATCAACTGGAACATGGACCGGGGCAGGAACCCGGACGGCTCTGACCGCCTCAACGACCTGCACCTGACGCGGGCCGAGAAGGAAGCGGCGCGACGGGGAGCGTGAGGCAACAGAAATTATGCGAAATCGCGCATAATACGGAGAGGGACGACAGATACGATGAGGACGCCGAACGCCAAAGACCTGTGGTTCATCGGCGGCAGCCGCGCTGACATCCAGGCGCGGACACTGCCCGAGGAGGTCCGGGACGAGTTCGGCCATGCCCTCTGGATGGTGCAGGTGGGCGAGACGCCCGACAACGTCTCCCCGTTCGAGGGTAGCCGAAGCAACGAGGTGCTCAAGATCACCGAGCGGTTCGACGGCGACACGTACCGGTGCGTCTTCGCCGCCAAGTTCGAGCGCGCCGTGTACGTCCTGCACGTCTTCAAGAAGAAGTCCATGTCGGGCATCGCCACCCCGCGCAAGGACATCGAGACTGTCTACCGTCGGCTGGCCGAGGCGAAGGCCGATTACGAGGAGCGGTACGGGACCGAGAAGTGAGGGATGTTCCCATGACAGACAAACAAGAAGGCGTGTTCCCCAGCAGTGGCAACGTATTTGCCGACCTGGGCCTGCCCGACCCCGAGGCGCGGCTGGCGAAGGCGAAGCTGGCCCACGCGATCCGCAGCCGCATCCGCGAGTACGGCCTGAACCAGACGCAGGCCGCCGAGCGCCTGGGCACAACCCAGGCCCGCGTGTCCGAGGTGATGAACGGCAAGATCGGCAGGATGAGCTACGAACTCCTGCTTGACTACCTCAACGCCCTGGACTGCGACGTGCAGATCACCATCCTGCCCCGCCCCCCGGTCCCGCCCGCCGCGACGACGCAGGGCGCGGCCCACGCTCACGGGCGAGGCCACGTCCTCGTCGGCTCGGCCTGAGAAGGCCGATGAATGGTTGCCGAAGTCACCGATGACTTAATGCGTAAAGAGCGCGCAATGCCGTGGCCTCTGCGCGGCATCCTCTGCTGGCTCTGCCAGAAAAAGTAAGTAGTTGACACTTCACGTCCGCGAGCCGGGCGATGCTAATGCGTAAAGCGGCGCGTAAAGGGATATGACAGAATTGTTGACATTCTTCGATGCCTTCCTCGCCGCCCTGGGCCGCGCCGCCGACTACAACAAGGGCGACCAGACGCCGCCCGCCGCCGTCCTCTGGACGGACAAGGACCGCCAGTGGGAGCCGCTCCTGCCGCGCCTGCGCGCCGCCCTGCCGCTGCTGACGCTCGGGCCGTATGACCCGACCGCCCGGAGGTCCCGCCATCTGGCTCCGGTGCATGATCGCCCGGACGCTGCCCGAGGCAGACTGGCCGCAAGGTGATACGCCGATCCTCTACCTGCCCGGTGTCAGCCGTCAGGACCTCCGGGCGGTCGCCGAGCGTCCGCAGGCGCTCAAGCCGCTGGCCGAACTCCAGTACCGGGGCACGCTCTTCACCCAGAAGAACGCCCGCGACTGGACCATCGAGGCGTTCCTGCGGAGCGCCGACGGCGGGCTGGAGATCGAGGTGTCCACCGACGCCGCCACCCGTGACGCTCTGCCCCGCACCCTGCTCCGCCTGGCCGACGAGCCGCTCGCGGCCCTGCGCGCTGAGGTGCCTCTCACCGCCGCCCGCCTGAACGCCCTCCTGAACCCCGAACCCGTACGCGACCTGCTGCTCTGGATGAACGACCCGCAGACCCAGCGCGCCGCCAAGGACGTGGCGGCGTGGGGGGCCTTCCGCGACCACTGCAAGACGCAGTTCAGCTTCGACCCGGAGGCCGACGGCGCGCTCACCGCCGCCCTCCTGGGCCAGCGTCAGGGGGCCTGGCAGAGCGTCTGGAACAGGTTCGCCGAGGCCCCCGCCCGCTACCCCGCGCTCCCCGTCCTGCTTCGCCAGGCTCGCCCCACGAAGACCAACGACCTCTCCTCACTCTCGGAACGGTCCTCGTGGCCCCAGGACAACGATGAGGACGAGGCGACGCTCCGGGCCGATCTTGCAGCCATACCCGATTCGGTAGGAGAGGCGCGTCAGCGTATATACGCACTCGAATAGAGGGACGGTCCTCGTCGCCAGTGGGTGTGGGCCGAACTCGGCCAGTCGCCGCTGGCCCGTGTCCTGCCCGACCTCGTCGCGCTCGCCGACGCCACGGCGGTGCCGCTGGGCGGCGGCACGCCGCAGGAGATCGCCGCCGCGTACACCGGGGGCGGCTGGCGGGCCGACATCGCCGTCCTGGACGCCCTGGCGGGCGTGGAGGCGGGCGCGGACGTGGCCGCCGTCAAGTACGCCGTCAACGTCCTGTACCACCCCTGGCTCCGGGCCGCGGCGGAAGCCTTCCAGGAGGCCGTCAAGCGTCATCCCTTGCCCACGCCGACTGCCCCGGACCCGATGCCGAAGGCCAATGTCTGCACCCTGTTTGCCGACGGCCTCCGCTACGACATCGCCGAGCGGGTCGCCGCCGCTCTGGAAACGAAAGGCCACGGGGTCAAGCGCGACTGGCAGTTCACCGCCCTCCCCGGAGTGACGCCGACGGCCAAGCCCGCTGTGTCGCCCGTGGCCGCATTCCTCGGCCCCGGAGCGGGATTCGACACCAAGGTTTCGACGGACGGGGCGAAGGTGACGGCGGACGTTCTGCGGCGGGAGATGGTCGGGCAGGGCTACGCGATCCTGGGCGGCGACGACACGGGCAAGCCCACGGGCACGGCCTGGTCGGAGACCGGGCATCTCGACGAGTACGGCCACGGCCAGGGCTGGCGGCTCGCCCTCCGGGTGGCCGAGGAAGTTAGGGGCATCGCCGAGCGCGTCGGGGCGTTGCTGGACGCGGGCTGGGCCGAGGTGAAGATCGTCACCGACCACGGCTGGCTCCTCCTGCCTGGCGGACTGCCCAAGTCGGAATTCCCCGCGCACCTGGCCGACGCGATGAAGGGCCGTTGTGCCCGTCTGAAGCCCACCTCGCACACCGACCAGCAGACCGTGCCATGGCGCTGGGACCCCGACGTCCGCATCGCCGTCGCACCGGGGATCGGCTGCTTCGTCGCGGGCCGTGAGTACGAGCACGGCGGCCTCAGCCCGCAGGAGTGCATCACCCCGGTCCTGCGCGTGAGGGCGGGGACGAGCACCCCGCCCACCGCCACGATCAGCGACGTGAAGTGGCGTGGCCATCGGTGCCGCGTCCAGGTGGCGGACGCGGCACCGGGTACAATGGTAGACCTGCGGACCAAGGCCGCTGACCCTGCCACGTCCCTGGCGACGGCGGCGCGGCCTGTGGACGGGGCGGGGCAGGCCGCCCTGGTGGTCGAGGACGACTCGCGCCAGGGAGAGGCCGCGCAGCTTGTCCTTCTGGATGCGGGCGGCGTCGTGATCGCCAAACTGACGACTGTGGTGGGAGAGTAGATGGAATTGGGAGAGTAGATGGAATTGGGAGAGTAGATGGAATTGGGAGAGTAGATGGAACTGGACGCGCTCGACAGATTGGCCGCCGACGCCTTTGACGGCTACATCGTCCGCAAGGACCTGGTACGGCGCTTCAAGGGCCAGTATCCGGTGCCCACATACGTCGGCGAGTTCCTCCTGGGCCGCTACTGCGCCAGCACCGACGAGGCCGAGATCGCCGAGGGTCTCCAGATCGTCGAGAAGCAGATGCGGGAGCGCACCGTCCGGGCGGGCGAGGAGGAGTTGTTCAAGGCCCAGGCCCGCGAGCGCGGCGCGGTCAAGGTGATCGATCTGATCACGGCCAAGCTGGACACGAACGCCGACGCCTACGTCGCCAGCCTGCCCAGCCTGCGCCTCACCGACGTCCGCATCGAGGACGGCGTCGTGAACGCCAACCAGCGGATGCTGACGGGCGGCTTCTACGCCGAGATCGAATTAGAGTACGACGCGGCCATCGCCCAGGAGAAGTCGGGCAGGCCGTTCGGCGTCCGGTCCCTGCGCCCGATCCAGTTGTCCAAGCGCGGTGTGCTGGACGATCTGGCCCAGGGCCGCGAGAAGTTCACGACGGCGGAGTGGAAGCAGTTCCTGCTGAGGAGCGTCGGCTTTGAACCGGGCGGCCTCACCGCCCGCGCCCAGGACGTCCTGCTGCTGCGGATGGTGCCGTTCGTGGAGCGCAACTACAACGCGGTCGAACTCGGCCCGCGAGGTACTGGCAAGAGTCACCTTTACCAGCAGGTGTCACCCTACGCCCACCTCGTCAGCGGCGGCAAGGCTTCGGTCGCCCGGATGTTCGTCAACAACGCCACCGGACAGCGCGGCCTCGTCTGCCAGTACGACGTCGTCTGCTTCGACGAAGTGGCAGGAGTCTCGTTCGACCAATAAGGATGGAATTAACGTTCTCAAAGGATATATGGAGAGTGGGGAGTTCTCCCGTGGCCGCGAGAGCATCCGCGCCGACGGCGGGATCATGATGGTGGGGAATTTCGATGTCGACGTCGAGCACCAGCAGCGCATCGGCCACCTCTTCGGTCCGATGCCCCCCGAGATGCGCGACGACACCGCGCTGATGGACCGCATCCACGCCTACCTCCCCGGATGGGACGTGCCGAAGCTGCAGACCGACCTGTTCACGGATCACTTCGGCCTCGTCAGCGACTTCCCGTCCGAGTGCTGGGACCGCCTCCGCGGGGAGACGCGCCTGGGCGTGATCCTCGGGCGGGTGGACTACGGCGGGGCGCTCTCGGGCCGTGACACCACCGCCGTCAACCGCACGGTCAGCGGCCTGCTGAAACTGCTCTACCCGAGCGACACGCTGCCGATCTCCGACGAGGACCTGGAGTGGGCCGTGCGCCTTGCCCTGGAGTGCCGACGCCGCGTCAAAGAGCAGCAGAAACGTATTGGGTCAGTCGAATTCCGCAACACCCAGTTCTCCTACCGCATGGGCGAGGGCGGCGTCGAGACGTTCGTCTCCACCCCCGAACTCCAGAGTGCCGAGGGTATCGGCACCGACCCGCTGCCGCCCGGTCACGTCTGGGGAATCAGTCCGGGCGGCCCTGACGAGGGACCGGGCCTCTACCGGATCGAGGTCAACGCCACTCCGGGGTCCAACGTGAGGATCACCAACGTCTCTCCGCCCGGTCCGCTGCGCGAGTCGGTCCAGACCGCCCACCAGGTTCTGCTCGCCAACAATCAGGCGCTCGTCGGCGACCGGGACGCCCGCCAGCACGAGTTGAACGTGCAGGTGCGGGCCATGGACGTGGCCCGGAGCGGCTTCCTGCTCGGCGTACCGCTCCTACTGGCCTTCGGCTCCGCCCTGCTCTCGCGGAGCCTGCGCGGGGGCATGATCGTCGTCGGGGGCCTGAGCGTGGGGGGAAGTTTCGAGCCGATCCACAACGCCGTCAACCTCGTGGAACTGGCCGTCGAGAAGGGTGCAAGCACCGTCATGCTCCCCGTGGCGCTTCGGCGTCAACTGAACGACCTCTCCGACGACATGGCCGCTCGGATCACCTTGGTGTATTACACCGACGTGCGGGACGCGCTCGTCAAGGGGATCGCGGAATGACACACATGGAAGCATCGGAAATGGACACCGTCCCGCTCGCCGAAGACCCCATCGAGAAACTCAAGACGTCTGTCTTCAGCCAGGCCATCAACGCCACGCCCATCGCCCTGGCCGTGCTGGGCTGGGTCGTGGACATGACCATCACAGAACCCCGCATCGAGGAACTCCACGCCACGTCCGACGGCTTCGTCCTGGTGCGTCATTCCGATGAACACACAGCCCGGATGCTGTGCTCGCTGCCCGATTTCCTAGTGCAGGTAAGCCAGCTTTGCGAGGAACTGGGTCTGACGGCGGATCAGGCTGAGAAAATTGTAGGAATCGTGCAGCGGCGGCTGGAGTAGGCAGACTTGACGGCAAGGTCTTGCCGTCAAGTCTGGACGCACCGTACGCACCGGAGTCGGCGAAGAAGGAGACCTTGCAGATGACCCATGATGAGCAGATCGCGCTCGTTGATGCGAAGCTGGCGGGTTCGCCGAACGACTGGCAGAGGAAGGTGTTCAGCCTCATTCTCCGTATCCCGTCAGGCTACCTAATCTCCTACAGCCAACTGGCGCACTGTGCCAACAAGGAGTTCGGCCTTAACCTCGGGCCGCGCAACACGGCCTGGCTGCGGGGCAAACTCTACGGCATCCTCGGCCACGACACGGACATCCCAATCCACCGCATCGCCACCCAGGGCGACGCCGAGTCCACCAAAGATCACCCCTACACACAGAGCGTCAGCCGGGAGAAGCGCACGGCAGAGGGGACGTACCCAATTTTGAGGTGGTTCACGGGGTCATTGAAATGAGGCCCAGCCGAATTCCGCAAGATCAGTGGTCCCGCATGGCGCAGGTGGTGGACGAGGCCGCCGCTGGGCTACGCTCTCAGTTCGGCGAGGAAGGTATCCCTTCGGACGCCCTCAAGCGCGAGATCGAGCGAATCGGCGGCTACGGCAGGGACAGCGTCATGCCGCCCGACTACTGCTACAACGTCATCAACCGGGCCTCGTTCTCGTTCCGACACCCGGTGGTGGTGCGGGTGGGGCGCGGCAGGTACGAGTACGTCGGCCCGGATCATCCCTATACTGGCCCCGTGATGTGGAAGCCGAAGCTGGAGGCCAAGCGGCAAGTGGGCAGTTGGAGTGGCGGGGAGTGTACGCTGGACGCTGACCCACGGTTGTAGCCGCCTATTGTTTTCATCAGGATGCCAAGCGAGCAGACAATCCCGTGCCCCTATCTCACACCGAGTACAACAACATCTATGCGAGTCTCGGGCGCTACTTCCCAGCCCAGGCGGGAGAGTTCGCCGACACCCTGAACCATATGCTCTCCCTCGCGGAGAACGAGTATGGCCCGCGGGATCAGGCTTTCACGATTTGGAACATTGAGTTTACCCGCACGGTAGTGTCTCTGTTTAAGTTGTTAGGCGCTGTTTGTTGTACTCGTGTAGAAACAGCCGCAGACAGTTCTCGTGCATCTGGTCCGTCTTCGAGAACGAGAGCGTCTTGCGGACAAAGCGGCCTAGT
>JAABUP010000441.1_pt1 | contig 92265 bp, 120 predicted proteins | sample 5559201 | NCBI WGS metagenome assembly JAABUP01 (sample SAMN10711887, study PRJNA513373) | rock metagenome | isolation source: Antarctica rocks | place: Antarctica | reverse complement strand
AATGTTTGCGTGATATAGTTGAGTGGGGAAGCTTATCGGTGTGTCGCACTTGCCTCTAAAAACTTGTGATGAGCATTAAGCCAGTCCTTGCAAGCGTTGATGGCCGGATCCGGTAGCCAACCACCCAATTCACCTCCAAAAACTGATTTCTGCCCCTCGTACTCTGTCTGGAGCTGATCAAACCCGAAAAAGCACTGCTCCACAAATATGGTTGACTGCCATGTTCCACCACCCCTGATAGGGTACGGCCGCACTTGCCGGTGAGCCCAATTGGCTCCTCTCGTCTTTGCTGTACTGCATATGCGTCATCAAATGACCGTAATGAGAAGAGTGTACAACACAGAGGGAAGCCACTAGTAGGTTGCGAAATGAGAACTCACGGATCAAACTGCATCCATTCTACATCCAAACTGGCTTCGTCGGAACCTCCGGCGTGAACCGTGCCACCTCAAACCCCGGGGTCTTGACATACTCTTTGAAAGCCGCCTCTCCATGCAGGTCATGCCCTGCTGGTTACTGTCGCTCAGCGATACATGTGACTGTTCACAAGGGGGCAGCATTTATAAACAATACTGTCAGGGATGTGTAGCATACTATGTCTAGTCAGCTCACTGGCCTTTGTTTTCTGCTGGAGGCGACTTTGCAGGCCTAAATGATCTTATGAGGACAGCAGGAAAAGGCTTAGGAGTATGTGTGTGTCGACTTTATGTTGATACATTACTTATGTGATGATCATGTGTTCACATTCGTGCTCACAGCAGCTCATCAGGGTAAAACTTGTAACATGGCAGGTCTTATACGCAGACATCCTTTTTCTGCTTTTGTGTTCATGTACATACTTTGATCGAAACGTTTTGAGTTTTGCATGCCTTCACCATGTTGCAGCCACACAAAGATGGTATGTCATATCCGGTACCTGTATGTCATACATATTTGCACTTGCCTGTTAGGTGACGATCATGATCCAAAGGATGGCTTCAAATAACTTGACAGTCTACCAATGATTGTTACAGTGGCGACGATCTGGCTTCAAACTACTGCAACCTGAACGATCTGACTATCACTGTTTTGGCCATATAATGGTTAACAGCACAGCGTGTTAAGCAAGCAGTGTGCAAAGTGGTAAAGCTTGAAAAAAGCAGCGGCCAGTGTAACGCTATTACAAAATTGCTGGTCAAATCCAAGACTGTTTCATGAGCACTCTGTCTCGAAAAAGGTCAGCACACACCCTTTTGTGATCTTGTATGATATGTACGCAGTATGTATATAGAGTGCATTGTTTGTGATAAGTGTAGTAAGGTAAAGTAAATGCGACAGTGCTCAGGATGTAAGTCTGTGCTTGGCAAGTGCCACCTGCTTGGCTTGCGCGCCAACAAGCACCCATGGGTGACAGCATGTGCAGGGGAAATCCCTGCAACAAGTTCATGCAAAAAGTTTAAAGCATGTTGCTGCAATTGACGTTTCATATGAATCTGCAAGTTCTTCAGTTGCCTGCTGCTTAGCTTCAGATATAGAGCCAAGCACTGGACATGCTGCACCGATCAACAGTATATGGTGAGGCTCCAAGACAGCATGCAGGTCATGTTCAGAGGCTGTAGGGTTGCCAAACCCACCGTGGCAACTATCAGGCAACAAGGTTGGCAGGTCTACTTGGCTGCCTCCTCAGGTGTCTTTGTTTTCAGTGCCAATGCATGCACCCCTGTCTTCAATTCATGGTCTAGTATGCTGTATACCATCTTGTGTCGCTGCACCAAACGTTTACCAGAAAAAGCATCTGAAACAACTTGAACGCTGCATAAACAGGCACAGGTAAGCAATAACAATGCTACACAGCATTGATATGGCAGTGCATAAAGCAGAGGCATACTCAAAATGTGTCTCTGCATCAGGAGCACCACTAGGATTGCCACTGTGCCCTGCGTGTTTGTGGGATTCATTGGTCACTTTCAGAGTGGACGGCTTGAGAGCCTCTGTGAGCTTCCTGCAGCAGACTGGCTTTGATTGTAGGGCAAAATGCAAAGTCCTGGCTTGAACGAACTGCAGTTGGTCTTACTTATGTATTGTTGCTGCAACAGGCTGCATTTGGGGAGGACTCATGTTTGCTGCCATCACTCGCAGAGTAAAGTGAGGTAACAGCATCGACTAAGCTGAGACGCCCAGTTCTACAGGGTTTGCCGGCTCGATAGTATGGCTCGGCAGTATAGAGCTGATCACTGCTCTGCAAGCTTAAGGCGGTCAGTCCTGCTGTCTCAGAACTGAACCCAGGAACGATTGATGCTGATAGCCAGAGAAGTGCGGAGCGTCGCGCGTACATGAGCTTGAAATTCAGAGTTAGGTCAGCTTTGGTCAACCCTGCCGTATAAGAGTTGGGTTTGACCGAGCTGGCCTTGCAGCGCATCAGGGCCTCTCGCCCTTGCTTTCCAGACAGCATGCACAACTTAAAGCAAGCATCAAGCTCGGTATGGCGAAGTTACGCAACACAGACCATGGGCAGACCCGTTACAAAGGTACCAATTCCCGGCGTTGATCACATCATCGCAGTTGCTTCGGGTAAAGGTGGTGTAGGCAAATCCACCACTGCAGGTCAACAAACTGGTTTTCTTTTCAACACATTGGAGCATTGACTGCATATGCTTAGCAATACAGCTCGTCACCTGACGAGCGTCTTGGGTGCAGTCAACATAGCAGTGGCTCTGGCAGGCCTCAACGGCAGTGAAGGCCAGAAGCTGAGAGTAGGCTTGCTGGACGCCGATGTCTATGGACCATCAATCCCACAGCTGATGCACTTACATGGCCGTCCAGAGACAGGCAAAGGTACAGCGACCTATGTAGCCTCTCACAGCACTCGATCCATTGTCTGGCTTTATGCTGTACTTCTGTACATTCTGTGCCTGCCTGATAACCATGTAGACAGACGTATGCCACAATGCAGACCGCAAGATGATACCACCAGAGAGCTGGGGAGTCAAGTGCATGTCTATGGGGTTCCTCATGGAGGTCAGTTTGCACTTCAACCTGTCAGGCACATGTTCTGGCATGTGATGTATTTGTGTGTCACACGTCATGTGCATGATATGTGTCATGGGTAAGCATGTCATGTGTCAAGCATGTGTGAGCCTGTTACTCACATGAGCTACGCACTGCATGACACCCTGGCTTTACAGCACTTGACTTTTGCTGCACAGCAATGCTGAACTATCATTCCGAAACAATTGTTTCTTTCTGTAGCCTTGATATTTTGGATCAGGCATGCCATGTTACAGACCTGGCCCTGATCAATGATACACAGGATGGGTCAAACTTGACCCTCGCCACATCTTGATGGGTACGTCCGCTGCTGACAGACAGAAGTTGGTCTGCAGTATAGGAGGACGCCCCAGCAGTGTGGAGGGGCCCCATGGTCATGTCAGCCCTGGACTCCTTCATGACTAAGGTCTCATGGGCGCCTCTGGACATACTAGTCATTGACATGCCCCCAGGCACAGGTAATGTACTGGTCATTGACATGTTCCCTGACATATGTGCCAGGCAGCAGTTCAGCTGGCTGTGCATCAGTGCTTTGCATCAGTGCATCTGTCAGTGTCTGATTGTAAGCTGCCATTTTGGTCTCAGCAAAAGCTTGCAAGTCATCAATTAACCATTTTTGCACCTGAAACATCCTGTGTCTCTTGCTGTGATCTATACTGACAAGATTGCGAGTCAGCAGAGAATGGCGCCCTTACATGCTGCAGACAGTCTTTGTGCTTTCAGCTGTGAGTAAAGATCTGCAATTGAAACAACTGTAAAACAGTCCATAACCCCAATTTCATCCGCTGCAGGTGATGCACAGATCAGCATTGGTCAACGTCTCACTCTGTCAGGAGCAGTCATTGTCTCTACACCTCAGGTACTCACCAGAAGCAGCTGCAGCATACTCTGGCTTACTCTCTCACATGGAATCATTCTGCGTCAGCTTGCTTTATTATGGTGTGTAACATGTGTGCAAGGAGCACATGTCAAGGTTACTGAGTTTGTTCCTACCTGCTCTGTGAGTCTCACCATTCAGCCACAGACAAATGGAAGGCAAATGGAGTCCGTGCAGCCTCCCAGCCAATAGTGTGCATAACGCATTGCCTGCATCATCTGTTCTCTGTTCTCTGTTTGTTATGCTCATCAACCCCTTATGCTGGGCATCTTTACAACTTGAAATACATTCTTTTTGCTCAGCACGACATAGCTAGCACCTCCTGGAGGCCAACTCACAGCTTCCTTTCCTGTTACAGGACGTTGCATTGATAGATGCACGCCGAGGGGCCAATATGTTCAGGAAGATCAAAGTGCCCTTGCTGGGCATTGTTGAGAACATGAGCCACTACCAGTGTCCTGCTTGCGGTCATAGGGAGCACATCTTTGGTCATGAGGGAGCTCTCAGGACTGCTGAGACCATGAAAATGGATGTGCTTGGTCAGGTCAGACCATGACTCAAGTTCTTCCATGCTGCTGAGATGTTGCCTGTATGAGCTCTGAAGCGCTATCATCAGGGAAAGGAAAGGGTTGTGGCTGAGTGTGCAATGCTGAGTGTTTGATGAAGATCTGCAGCAGGAATAAGGCTTGTTAAGAGTAGCTAAGGATGTGAGCATGCATGTCTAGCTAGCCAGTGCGCCATGGTGACTCCACATTTTTCCAGAACAAGTCGGCTGTTGTTGTGCCAGCTGGAGCCCACTTTGTTGACATAATCGCCAAGGCCCATGCAATGCATACTGGGCGTCAGTTCCTGCCCACATTGGTTGTTGTCAACTTGTAGTGCTGTCTGTTATTTCCAATTTATTTTATGAGAAGCAAGGCGCCCACAAGGTGGACACCGCAAGAAAGGAATAGAAAACTACACAGAAACTTCTCCACCGTGCCAAGAGAGATGAGCTGTGCTGTGTCATGCGCAGGTGCCCTTGCAGCTAGCAATCAGGGAGACATCAGATTCCGGAACTCCCATTGTAGCGCATCAGCCAGACAGTCCAGCAGCACAAGCCTATCAGCATATATCATCACTCATTTATGAGAAATTGCAGCAGACACCCACTCAGTTGCAGCCTCCCTTGCTGGGCCATGCCTCTGGGGTCATCATATGATATACCCACAGTCAGACTCATACGCCAATATATGTGTACTTGAAATCTCAGGAAATTTTCTCGAAACACCCTCCAGAAATTAGGATGTTGTCATCACAGTCAGAACTATAGGTCTATGCACTAAGCATCTCGGGCAATGCTGTGCCCTCATATGCTTGGATACACAGACTATGTAAGCCAGTTCCCTTGTTGCCTGATTGTTGTTGGATTTCAGATAATGAATGCAGAGTGAGTTACAGCAGTGCTAGCCCCATTCTAGCTCTATTGGGGTGTTATCTTGCGGGTTGCACCGACATTTTCATGTCAAGTGCATGCGGTTCTCCAGTCCTTTATTCACTGACTTCTTTTTTAATTTCATGGGGATTGCCAGAACAGGGCCGGGACAGAGGCCTGGCCAGGGAGCGGTTTATTGATTGGCATTCAACATCTGGGATCTACCCCTTTCAGTAAAGCCAAAGTGCAGCAGCACAGCAGTCAAAATAAATGCTGTTCAAAATGCACCTTGAATGCTGTTCGAGATGCCCAAGCTTTGTTGAGCGGCTTTGCATGAAGTTCGATATGGTTTGATGGTTTTCATACCAGCAATTTGCCGAGTTGCATGATTCAAAATGATAGCTTTACATCATAGAAGTCATGGTCGCTCTGCAGGTGGCTTACATCTGTGCTTATTGGACAGTACATGTGTCAAACCCTAAACCCTAAATATAGATTACAGTGCTGACTGTACGTCCGCTGAACTGAACTTGCAACATATTGATGATGTAACAGTCTAGAAAAAAAAATGTCTGAACCTCTCTCTGCCATTTACTGATCATGCCTTCCCTCAAATATGTGGTGTTTTCCTGCTGATTTTGTGACCACACTCACTGCAACAAATGTAACAACCCTGTAAATGTACACTCCCATGATCAGACATTGGCCAGCCATGTCTATATGCGCATGATCGCAGCAGCATTGACGTCTCAGTGCATTCATGCATCTATATCACTGAGGGTTGGGAGGTCGGCCATTGGCAGAAGCCACTCGTGAGCCCCATTCCAACAACTCCTTGCTGCAGTCATCTCTGTGAGTGAAGCACTCAATGAAACACAACCTGCACACGCACAGATAGCTTGGGACAACGTTGTATGAGGTGATTGACGGGGAGGATGCTGTCAACGATGTACCACTCATGCATCTTGCAGTAAGCCAGTCCTGTCATGCTATATGCTAACGCAAGGTGCAAGAGGATGAACACTCATGTAAGCATTTTGGTAGCTAGCATGTCAGTCAATGACGTTATGGCAGATCCTCACTTGTCATCGTTCTTGTGTGCCTGCTCAATGGCTTCCTTCAGCTCTTCTTCTGTCCTAGCCTGCACGGCAGCCAGCAACTGATGAGCTGCCACTATAGCTGTGGCGTGTATGCTGTGTGCGCTATCAGTGTACAGTAACAAGGATAATAACGGTAATGTTGATGCTGTTAGCGCTATCAGTGCACTGTGCTGACTGATATGAAACAAAGCTGGACACCGCAGTCAAGCCTACAGGGAGGATTTGCCTTATCATCACGCTGACACTGCTGAGACCTGAGTGACAACATCACAGATGCATTTCCAAAGCAGCAACAAGGACCAGCCTTCAATGTAACCACTTTTAGTTTTGTGAAGTACAAAAAAAAACACAACACTGCCAAATTTATGGATATATTTGGACAATTTGTCATTGCCAGCAGCAAAGCCAAGCACAGCTGGAGATGTATCAACGCATGCTGTGCAAAGGGAATGACAAAAAGCTGAGTCAGCAGAGCTGAAGGACAGCATCACTCTGCTTCATATCGGGACAGTGTTGCTTGGGGACAGCTTCGCATGGGGACAGCATCATTCAGCTTCACATGCAGACAGCTTCACACCTTTGTGCTGAAGACATTGCCTTGGTGGTTGTCAAAGCACTGCACTAGGCCGGAGTAGTCCCAGTTCTGAATGGTATTGTAGGGGCCATCATGGATCTCCACCTCTATGGTGTAGCCCCCATTGTTGATCAAGAAGATGACTGGGTTCAGCCCGTACCTGATCATGGTTGACACATCCTGCACAGAACATGCGATGCAGGATGTGATCACATGTGATGATTGTGTCATCATGTTCAGTGACACACTTTGCATTACAAAGAGAATCTTTGTGGGTGTGTGTATGGATGCAACATGGTAATTCAGACAGATCCGACCAGAATGTGCATTGTGACTGACGTATCCTGACATTTGTATGTGTGTGATGAGCTTGTCTGTGTGTCTGAACTTATGCCATGCAAGACAATGAATTTGAGCTCGCTCAGAGACCTGTGACGGATATGATTGACAGCTGAAGAGGGGGCCGTAGGTGACACGGGTGTCTCATGCATGAAGAGAGCAGGAAGAAGAACGGGAACATGAAGTTGCAGGAAAGGGTGTGGAAAATGATGAACGGCAAGCTGGTGGACAGACAGAAGAAGAAGGCAAGTCGCACCTGGGCAGTGACCTGGAAGGAGCCATCACCGATGCTGGCTATGACCCTCTTCTTCCCCTTTAGGGCTTGCGCATACCCTAGCGTCGCACCCACAGACCAGCCAATTGATCCAAACTGCATCTGGAACTCATACCTACAGTTTGACACAACATCATCATGACAAACAGGCCTTTCTGTCTGGGAAAAAAGTGATAAGCCATGGTCAAAACTACATGCAATCCTCGGATAGAAACAGAGCACACACAAACAGCCTCCTCACTCGTACGCAGAGCAAGCTTCAGCTGTATCACACTTACAGATGTATTGGATGTGCATGCAGTCATGAAAGTGACAACACCCAAACCCAGCTTTGTTGCTCTTGCTGCTAACCACTTGCTCTAAACTGTACACAATTTGCCGGAGCATAGACATGCAGCGCAGCAGGCATGTTGACAATGCAGCAGGTGTCTAGTGAGGATATCTGTCTGCTCATGTCTACTAGGATCTCCACTGATGTCTGTTGATGTCTACTGATGTCTACTAGGATATCTACTGATCTTTGTCTACTAGGATATCTACTGAGGTCTGTTGATGTCTACTGTTGTCTACTAGGATACCTACTGATGTCTGTCTACTTATGTCTACTAGGATATCTACTGATGTCTATTGATGTCTACTAATGTCTACTGATGATGGCAAGATTGCAACAGACAGCAACAGAACAGAGACAAGCCAGAAGTTCTTACAAGCAGCCTTCTGGGAGCTTCATCTTTTGGCCATTGAACCAGGAGTCCCCAGTCTCCACCAGCACAGCAGTGTCCGCTGAGAGCATTTGCTGGACACCACCAACAGCCTTGTCAGCGGCACATCCAGCAGAAGAGGCAAGCAACATGTACTGCTACAGACAAACTATGCTTGCAGACTACCAAGGGTAGGCACCAGGAATCCCCACCAGCACCACAAGTCCCCGCAGGCACCACAGTCCCCGCAGGCACAAGGTAACATGCTACTGTTGTCAGAGTAAGTCCGTGATGTCAGTCACTAATGAGTACGCTCACACGCATTGAAATCAGCTTTTTCCTGGTCAGCTGCTTTCAACAATATAAGGAGGGGCCACTAAGGCTAGCTATACCTCACACATGCTTCAAGGACTTCATGTAGTATGACTCTCTCCACAAATTGCGGCAGCTCAACAATGCCAACAGAACAAATTGCCAGGCTTAGTTTTTCCGCAGCTGCAAGAGTAAACAGGTCACCTGCACGTGCTTGAACAGGATGTTGGTTCTGAGAGGGCTGTTTGGCGCGGACTGGGGCACTTCTGCTGCAGGCACATACATACGCTGGAAGTTGTCCCACGCTGTGCTGTTGGGCTTCACTGCCTTAGCCATTGCATTCAGGAAGTCTCGCATGTTCACACAGCCAAAGGTGTGCCTGCCTCCAATGGTCACCCTGAAAAGGTCAACCTACAGACCAAAACCAGCAATCACATGATGGACGCATGCTTGCAATCCTTGACTAAGAGTACTCTGTGACAGTGTTACAGTCAGTGTGAGAATGTATGGAGCTTGGCATGACAGATGCAAAAGAAGGAGGGGGGAGCACTCACATCTCCTGTCAACCAGCTAATCTGTACAGAAGATGCCAGATTGTCTGTTTAGCTGTTATACAGGTACACTAAAGGGACACAGGCATATCTATGCTGACACAGCAATGGTAATGTGCCTTGTCAGCACGATGTCAGGGTCCAGCAATGGTAATGAGCCAGTAGGTAAAGGGCTGTTATCATCATGTCCTTCAGCAATAAGGCATAACCAACACTGCTGTAGCCAATGAGGGTGGCAGCCACAGTCAAATGAACAATACACGACCAGGTCATGCACACACACGCACGCACGCACGTCACGCACGCACACACGCAGGACAGATGAAGCAGACAAGCTAGAGAGGCTTACGTCAATCATTTTCTCCTTCTTCAGCAGCAGTGAGTAGCCGACGCTGCTGTAGTCATTGTGGATAGCGCCAACAAACATGTAGACGTCACACGACTCTACCACTTCTGAGCAGTAGGGGCTGCTGACCTGTCCCCAGTACGTTCCCAGAAACCTCTTGTGGTTTTCTGGAAAGAATCCTTTTGCACTTGGCTGCATTGCCACAGGGTACTGACCTGCTCAGCAGCCATACAGCATGCCATTGTCAAATGACAGTGACAAATGACAGTGAGTAAGAATGACAGTGAGTCAAATGACAGTGACAATGAGTCTAAAAACCAGGACGAATCTTGCACTCTTTGTTGTCAACGAGAGCAGGACGCGACTAATTTCATGAAGCTCCTTTTGAGAGCTGCCAGGGCTGCTGACTAGCCTCCATCGTGGTTCTGACGAGACTATGTGACAAGCAAACTACTTTGCGCTAGGCTGCATAGCCACTGGTCTCTGTTGCAGCAGCATCACACCTCACGGTCTGATCAATTGCAAGGCCAACTCGTTGCACTAACTTGCATTACATCCAGCAAGCAGAAAGTATTTAAACAAAAGTCATCACACAAAATGCTAAGTGTATGGTCTGCTCTGGTGATTGTAAAGAGCATCTGGGGAGGGAGAGGTTGGGGAGCATGGAGGGTGGGACTGCCATCTGGGGCGGGCAGCAGGGGACGATTTATCAGGCAACCAACTGGGAAGCAAAGGGTTGCTGAGGGGAGGAAGGGGGAGGAGGCAAGGGAGCCGGAGGGGGGCAGGCAAGGTGGCTTAATTTTCAGTCAGCTTGTTAACCCCATTTGCTTCTGTCTCAAAGGGTAAATGAGGGAACTGTTGTGTGGGGGTGCGCAAGATTATAATCCTGAGCAATTACCTGCTTCCGACAAACGGATGAATGCATCTTGAGCTTTGCCCGGCCACCGCATCTTGACACCTCCCACCATCACTGGCTTGACGGCCTTGTTCATGAACTCTGATGCGTACTTGACAGCAGCGTCCAGACTCCTCTCATTAGTAATCTTGGGCGCCAAGCCAAAGGGTACTGGGTCCCCTGCAAGCAGCTGCCCAGGGTTGAGTGCCGTCCCATACTCTTTCCACTTGCTGCCAAAGCCACAGGCAGCAAACAGCATGGCATCAAATCACAGGGCGTGTCGGTGGACAGTCAGAATTGGTCCATCTTGTTTATCCCCACTGGTTTTGAGAATTCAGGAAATATTAAAACTGTTGTGTTTCATGGAACAAAGTAGGAATGAGCTTGTGGCATTATGACTGTCAGGTGACAGTCGCAAATGTCTTTCCCAATAAAGCTGTTTGTGTTGCATGGTGCAAGGAAGATGAGGCATGATTCAGTGAATGCAGATGTGACCCCCAAGAATGTGGTTTTGACAGCTTACCTGCAAAAGATGGATGAACTTCACCAGCTAAATTACAGCAAACACTGATGTACACTGGCTTGCTGTTCCTCATTGCTGCTGCCACTGCAGCATCCAAGAGACTGTGCGCGTCCTCCAAATGCACTATCTGGGTCTGCAATTAGAAGTGTCAGATTTGGTGGCATGGTATCTGATGGTATCCACATTGAGTGATGGCTGTGCTGATGGCCGTGGGATTGTGAGACAGTAACATCAGCATGACAGGCCAATGCATGCTTCAGCGTGAAAGGGATGTCAAGGTGTTGAAAAGCATGACCTTGAATGCTGGACGGATGCATGGGAAGTCAAGCTGCTGTAATCTTCTAGATGATGACGGATGTGCTGGGAGACTAAGTGCATACTCAGGAATACACACTGCATGCAGTGCGTTTTGCAAGAATGCAACCACAATGTCAAAGCTTCAATGACTGATCACTGACCTGCATGCATGTGACTTCCTTGAAAGCCCTGCAGCAATGCACAATGTGGTTGAGGTAACCGCCAGAGTGCCAGCAATCACAGAGCAGGCAAGGAAAAGCAACGTACAAAACGTAAGTGATGCTGATGCCATGTTGCCTCCATGCACAGACTACATTGGCATGACATGTCAGTGCTATAGCGTCGACATTGTCTCAGCAATTGCAACTTGCATGACCCACATGTGATGCAATGCATTCTTGTGCAGCATGAGCTTAGTCATAGCTGCTGAAATCTCACCTCATTTCCTGATGGAAGTCTGGCTCACCGATTGTATGATGCAAGATGCGGTTGGTGCCAAAGTCATTAGAGTTTGGACCCCCTGCCATAAGAACACATGATTAGATGGTGTGGTGCATCATCAGTGGTCAAATAACATGTAGACTGTATGCCCTGCTTACCTACGATACAAATGACTGGTAGGTTTTCACTGTATGCTCCTGCAATGGCATTGATGACAGACAACCCGCCCACCTGCAGCAGGACAGCTGATGGCACATCTTGCAAGGAAAGCATCTATCATCACACTTGCTGCAACACCAAGCGATTGCTATGAGTCAGGTCAAAAGTGGCCAGAAGCAAGATTCAGAGTGTGATCCTTTGATTTTTCTGCAGAATGGTTGCTTCAGGTGGGCCCAGTTTCTCGCCGTAGGGAAGGTGACACACGGAGCATGCACCTGACAGCGTCTGCAGAAAGCATACCGTAAACGTGACGCAAACGCATCCAACACCTCTGGCTCTCGCGTAACCATCAGCGGCGTAGCCGGCGTCTATAGCAGCGTAAATGATTGACTGAGTGATTTGGCATGTCTCTGCAGGGTCAAGATCGACATTCCGGATCGCGACTTACTCAGCTCGTTACAGGTGTTGATCATGTTGAGTTTTGGCTCCTTCAACAACTGATCTAGCAAGACCAGATTGTAATCTCCCGGCACCGCAAAGAAGTCTTGTACCCCTAGTTCGACTAGTCGTGAAGCGAGATGCTGTCCTAGTGTACGCTGCTCTCCCATATTGAAAGCTTGGTTGAAGGCACTGGGTACTTGCAAGGCTCACTGAGTGCACAGTTGTTGGGACAACGAGCGATATCGGAAGGGACGATTCAAACCTTGCGCTTTTGGAACCTCTGCTGCAATTAGCTTGACCGACCAAGCCTTATTAAAGCACTCGATGGCTTACGCAGGGCCTGACGCAGGGCGTCCCGTACCAGCCCGTACCAGCGTGCAGTTCAGCTGCGCAGCATGATAGATGGTCATGCAAATGTGCACGCGCCCAAAAAAGGCAAAGCTTCAACGCAGGGCCTGCATGTGCTAGTATACCATATGCATACTTATTTAGTATGCATATGGTATACTACCTGGCAATTAGAATGCAAACACAAATCTGCTACGATGTGCATGAGTCAACAGGCTTTTCGAACAAGAACTGTTGTTGTCATGACTAGTCAGACTGCTTACAAACAACATCTCCAAGGACGTTGTAATTTATAGCACAAAATTTGCTCTGAAAGCCTTCCATTCTTGAATCACTTCATTGGCCAATATGGATATCTCTTTTCCAAGCTGCTCAAAAGCACTGTGCTCATTTTGCGACTGGGCTGACAAGTTCATACATTGCGTCAAGCTTCAACTAATGCACACTACTGCTCAACGCTCAAGCTGTTCATACTACTGTACATGCATTCACAATTACAGCAGCATCACATCACATTCTCATCCGGTAGCATTACAAGCCCCATTGTATGTAATGATGTACTCAGGATATGCCTGTGCATTGTCATATACACAGAAGATCTCTGTACGTCCCCTGTAGTTGTGAAAGCAAGCATCAAACCCGTCAGGAGGCCTTCTGAGATCTGAGCTGCCCTTGACTGTCCTGCCCAATGCAACCCTGCTCAGCAGCATGGTCAAGCTTTCTGCCTCTGAGTGTCTGTCTGATGTGTGGGTGCCACCTGAGGTGCGGCCAAGCCAAGAGCCAATTGAGCCTTGGAGATTCTGAAATGGAGTTGGCGCACCTGCTCAGACAGACAGCAATTGGAGCAACTGAAGCATTCACTTTGAGGAGGCAAACGCAACAGTGGATGAGGCTTAGTAAACAGAAGTTGGCACATCTACAGATGCAAGAAACCGTAATCAGATGCTCCCTTACTGTCTTGGAATTTGGGCCCAGAAATGGACAGCTACAGCGCTGCAAGTTTGACGGGGAAGGTTCAGCCAGCTAGACTCTAGCTGCTAGAGCATGAATCATCATGCAGCGGGTCTGCAAATTTAAATACCTGAGACAATGCATCAGCAGCAAAGGTAGGGTGCACAACTTTGATTCTGTGCAAGTCTGACAGGGTGGGCATTCAGCCAGGCAAAACATCTGTCATTATGCCACAGATATTATGCAGCATGATGCAAAAGCAGCAAAGGTTTCATGAGGGATAATATATAACTTGGGTTCTGTGCAATTCCGACAGAGAAGGCTTTCAGACAGATAGACGGCATCTGTCATCACCCAACATGACACATCAGCAGCAGAGCCATGCTGATGTGCGTGTTCGTACTTGAGTGGACAGTGCACCACCCTGCCAAAACAGCGAAGCAATTTGGCCAGGTGGAAAGTGCAAAAGCTAAGTGTAAGTGCAAGTAAACAAGGCTTGGTGTTGCAGTGACGCGCGAGATGTGGCACGCACCAGAAGAGGGCAGGGAGTGATCAGGAGCGGCTTTGCTGGTGACTTCATTGGCAGCTGGGTCAAGGCTGCTGCCTAGCAGAACTGCCCCAGCAGGCCCATTGGAGTCTGCAGTCTGGGATGGTGAGCCCTTGCCCTTGTGACCTTGCCCATCGCCTCTATGATCGTGCCCAGTGGTCTGATACTCAGCAAGCTGACCTTGCCCATCATCCTGCCCATTGGCCTGGTGCCTATTGGCCGGATGCCCAATGACCCTTTGCAGAAAATCCTGGCACCTGTTGGTTTGCCCATCAGCACCCTGACCTTGCCCTTTAATCTGTCCATGGGCCTGGTAGTGATTGTGCATGCCAGGTATGCCATTGGCATGCCGTTCAGGTCTGCTGTAGCCTTCTTGTTTTCCTTGCAGCTGAGAGAGCATATCACCCCTCTGCCAATTTGCCTGCTGATCATCAGAGTTGAGCTTGCGACGCTTTGACGGCCTGCCAGATTCCCTCTCTAGTGGGTTCACAGGGTACCCCTGTGACTCATCCCTAGTAACGTCCTTAGTCACCTTGCCTGAGGCAGCTTCAGCAGCAGCTGCTGTGGTTACTGCTGATGTCCGTGAGTACGGCCGTCTGTGGTCTGCTGCTGGCGGTAGCTCTGGCTTGTCTGAAGCACTCAGAAACATGTCTGTCCGAGTGTCAGCCTGGCCCCTTGTGAATGGCCTGCGTGAGCGCACATGCCCTGATGCATCACCTGGATCCTGAGACAAATGCTCAAGCTCAGCAGTAGCAGCATGGGCAAGACTCTTCAAGGCCGACAGCGGCTGAGCACCAGTCTGCTCTAGCGGCGGCTGCTGCTGCTGCTGCTGTGTGGAAGCTGTATCATCGTACTCTCCAACTGTCGCTGTGTCAGCAAAGCGCACTCTCCTTCTTGCCCTGGACAGTGGTACAGAATGCGCTGGCTGCTGCTGCTTGTCCTCTTCACCCCCCTTTACCATGGCAGCGTCTTCAGCAACTGCTGCTACTGCCTCAGGAAGCTGCCAGTGCTGATGGGGCATGTCAACCAGCGGCAGGCTTGAGGTTCCCTGATGCTGACCACGACATGCCTCGTTCTGTTCCACACCCTGGGCATGCCTTAGCCTGCCCTGATTGGGGTCTGCCATTGCCCCATGTGGGACTATCTGACTGTTCCTATCACGCGGCCTCCTGTGTGTAGATGCCAGCTGTGACTCCGCATCTGGCCGCGGCTGTGCCAAGTCTGCCTGCCGACTGTGACGCTTCCTGGCTGCCGCATGTGCTTGCCGACAGTGCTGATCCGTATAAGGTAGGAGACTAGCAAAAGTAATGGTGGCTGGGTCGGGGTCTGTCTGCGCTGTGTGACGCTGCCTGCCTGACTCCTGTGTTTGTGAAGCAGTCTGGCCAGTGGCAAAATCATCGAACATGACCGGGGCTGGATCAGGATCTGGGGGAGGGGTAGATGAGCATGTGGGAAGCATGTGGGAAAGATTGGGCTCCTCATCCTGAGTGTCACATGAGCGGTGCAGTGGGCGTGCTGAACCTGCACAACAGGCATGGACTTGCACTGCCTGCAGAACGCTGAGAACCCCTGTGTGTGTGTGTGTGTGGGGGGGGGGGGTTGTGACATTGCTGAGCTCCCGACATGGAGTGATGATGCAAATGTGAGGGTAACGTGGTGAATAAGCCTGTACAGCAGCAAAGCAAACCCAAGTCTCACAGCAAATTTAGCAGCACTGAGCACCATGACTGGCAGTGCATCTTGACATTGTGCCTGACAGATGGGCAAGACACTGCTCGTGGCCAGTAAAAAAGCTTCATGCTGAGCAAAGTCACCAAATCGAGTCTTGAACGAACTGAGCAGCAGCAGACAGAAGTGCATGGTGATGGAACTCGACATGACACATGCTGTAAGCCCCAGGCCGATGTCTTTGCACAGGCACTACCCTGTGGAATCACAACAGGGCATTTGAGGGATAATTACTGTGTCTGTTGCAAGCATTCAGGCCTGGCCCGTCCTGCAAAAGAGGATTGTCACAGCAGCTACCTTTTCCTAGTGACAGAATCCTACCTTCAGCCGTGTGTCTTGAGCCAGCATCACCATTCAGAGCCCATGGAGTTAGACCTTTGTTGCAAGGCTCCACAACTGGCTGCTGATCAGAGGCAAAGGGAGGTTGTCGAGGCCTCTGAAGCCTGCTGGGCTGCATATGGATCAGATCATCCTCTAAACTCCGCATCCTCTTCTCCCTTAAGCGCTGAATCAGCCTCACGCTGTGGCTGACTGGGTCTTGGCTGCTGGCTGGCACATCCTGCAGAGACTGATATCTGTCTGTAGCTCTGTCAGCTGACTGGCGAGGAGCTGGTGGAGGCATTGCACCAGACTGCCCCATGGGATGCCCGACCATCCCCTGGGGCTGCACATTGAGTTTTTCATCTGATCCCTGGGACGGCGGCCTGGGGCCATAGGGCGGCTTGAAGCTCCCAGAACGTTGGGCCCCCTCTGAGAACCTGTCATGCTGGGAAGCTGAGGTTGAAGCTGCTTCCCACTGGCCGAGGCAGTTCCTTTTCCTGATCCTGACCCAGTCAGTCTCATCTTGGTCTGCCAAACCAGAATTGGGCAGGTGCCCAGGGACGCCGACACCAGCACTGCTGTCTGGATGCGCATTGTCAACCTGATCAGGCTGTGAAGCAGCCGCAGTGCTGGCTGCCGGTACTTGTGAGATCTGCCTGGGAGGGATCTGCCTGAACCGGTGCTGTCTGAGCTCAGAAACAATTTCTGGAAAAGCAAAGTCGCTGGTAGCACCAACGCCCTCGGCAGCAGCAGAATTCTCAGGCCTGTTGACAGAACCAGCATTTACTCCAGCCGCTGGGAATGTGACGGATTTTGATTTACGCAGCTCCTCCCGCTGCCGCTGCACCTCGGCTGCTATGCCATGTGGCAGCCGGCCAGCAGGATCAGCAGCAGTTGCTGAACTGTAAGCAGCTGGCCCCCGCAGATGCACTGCAGCAGCAATTGCCTGAGCAGCTGCTTCAGAAGCTGCCTGAGCAGCGGATCTGACAGGCGCATTGCCTGGCCACAGCTGTGGAGGCCCTGATAGCATGAAAGCATGTGGACCTGCCATTCCAGAAGGATCCACAGAAAATGGTCCAGCCTGCTGCTGCTGCATCTGTGCATGCAGCTGATGTCGCCGCAGACTGGTCATTGAACGGAATGAGCCCAAGCCAAAAGATGAATTAAATCCTGCGCCCACAGCACGCTCTGGCCCCATGCGGGCATACCTGAAGGCAAAGCCATGTTTCAGATCGACTGATCACAATGTATGCCTGGACAACAGCTGGCCTGATCAACAAGACTGATTTACTGGGCATCAGACATGCTCTGTATGGTGTGTATGCAATGGCAAGCAAAGCGCAGTCAACAAGTCCAACAGCAAGTCAGCCTCAATTGGGTATGAGATGACGCTACACCGCTACTGTTGTGCAAGGACAATCATGCCATCTCGTGCTAGTTTCAGGCAATCATATAAATTCAAAGCTGAGCACACACAGAGGCTGCACAACAAGCTTCTGATCAAACTGGTGCACCAAAGCATCATGATGATGCTGTGCAAGTGTTTTAAGAGGAAACAGATGCCAGCAGCAATTAGGGGACTCATAAGACGAGGCTTTCCTGTGTACCTGTCACTGTAGGCGCTGCCGTTGGCACAGTCAGTGATTCATCAAGATGGCGTGCAGGTGTCTCGATACAACAACAGGTGCCAGCAGCACGTGGGCAGATCAGGACAAGAGGTGGTGCACAGGACCTATCAGTAAAGGCGCTGCAGTTGATGACATGTCAAGATGCTGCCAGGCAGGTGTCATGAGGGAAACAGGTGCCTGGGCAGATCAGCGGCAGATCAGAACAGGAAGCGCTCCAAAGTACCTGTCACTGTAGGCGCTGCAGTTGGCAAAGTAGGTGCCTTGCCCAAGCATTCCGTGGCGGCTGACCCTGATGTCAAAACCCTTGGCAGCAATCAGCTCAATGCAGCTCTTGTGCGCCCCATGGAACAGCCAGGTCTCGTGGGAGTCAGCCCTGGCCTCCTGCATCACACCTTGTTCTTGGATGAACATGTCATTGCTTGGCATTCATGATCAACAGTCATAAGAGTTTTGTTTGCAGGTGACATCACCTGGTACACAGGGACAACACCCCTTGCTTGTATGTCTAGCCATGTACATAACCCACAGTATTCAGAATTTACTGTTATTTGAGTGACTTGCTTCTTTGTGCAGGGGATTGCTGGCCTCACAGTGATGCAGAGGTTACCCTATACCCAGGGTCTCCACTTGACATTCTCAGAAGCACATTTGTAAAGTCGCTGGGAGAAGTACAGGGAGGAAATTGTACTGTGAAAAGTTGTCTGAAGAGCAGTGATGTGCTTTGTCCTGTCAAATCCTGCATTTTCCATGTTGTTGGCACAAGCCTGATGTACCATTCACACACAATGACACAGCAATATAATCCTAGGTACAGATGACAAGCAAAGTACAGAGACAGGCAGTGTCTATGATACATGCAGGTAGATTCCACGCTGTCATTCCATATGCCAAGGTCTGAATGATGGCTGGAGGAACATACAAAACTTGTTGCGCCATACTAAACAGATGCTCATGGTCACCATACTGAACAGAGGTGTGCTTGCCTGGATCTCAGCTCTCTTCAGAGCATACTTGGTCCAGAGGGGCTGATTCTGCACACGGCGTATGCTGGTGATGTGGCTCCTGGGCAAGCCCCCATGCTTCTCCCACCACCCCATCACCATCTCACCCTCTGCTTCCAGCTCCCTGAACACAACACAACACATGCATTTCAGCCTTCAGGGAGCAACAGTCTCTGATGAAGCATGACAGCACTGCATGCAGCTATGTAAGGGTGCAAATAGGATGATATACCAGGATCAGATTCACTGAGAGAGGGAGGGAGGGAGGGAGGGAGGGAGTGAGTGAGGGAGGGAGTGAGTGAGTGAATGAGCGAGCGAGTGAGCGAGTGAACGGAGGTCACTTACAGTGGGTGAGTCAGTGAAATATGTGTTGACATGCATGAAAATCAAGTGTGTGTTCAAGCAGAGAAACAACATATGTCCGTTCCAGCATGTGTGAAACAAGATGGCAGATGGAATGCAGACCTTCCGAGTGCAGTCACGAGCAAGAGTGTGTCAATTGCAGCTGGAGAACAAGTTCTGAGAACAACTCAGACATTGAGCACAGAGACACAAGGACAATGTGGGTGCAACAGCAAAGACACTAGCAGAGCGCCGGTATGATGCTGAGCCAGCAAGAGCAAACAAACTTACCTGTCACAGGCATCTGCCACAGGCTTCATGAGAGGCAGCACAGCGTGCAGGTTGTCCCTCAGCTGTAGGTACTTCGTGACGCCACCATTGCTTATAGCCTCCAATACCAACCCCAGAGCGGCGTCCTCGTCACCCTTGTGCTTCCTGCAGAACAAATGCAACAAGGGTTAGCATAGACAAAGTCTTGGAGAGGGTGTCTGAACTATCAATCACAATGACATTTCCTGTCTTTGGGTGTCATCAGTGGGTTCAACAGATCACAACTGAAAGTATGAGAAGCTTAACTTATACATGCAAGTCACATAGGTATGTGATGGCACAACCTTTACTGCAACGTGTCTAAGACCAGATGCAAGTTTACGTTCTGTTTGCCCTTGTACATCTTGCACAGGCAACACGGACATTGATCCATATAGCAAAACTGCAGCATGTTGCTTTTTGGAGCACAACATGCCGCCCCCAAACAAACAGCAACAGGGATATAACAAAAGTTGTATTTTTTCAAAAAATATATACAAAAAAGATTATAGACAAAATAAAGAATTTTGAAAAGAGACCGGAAGAAATATATGACAAGGCTCTTCCCCAAAACCCCCCTCTGAAGCTAGCTGCAACGTCACTGTAGGACTCAAGCTTTCTGCAAATGTGTCCATGCGCAGACTTCCAGCAGCAGCTTACCTGAGAGCTGCCAATGCATCATCAAGCTCAATGCCATTGGTCCTCATGTCATTGATCCAGGATTTATGCAACACCCCCAGCTGAACATCACCACTGCTGCCACTGGTGGCCGCAGGAGCATCAGCAGATATAGGAGGTATGGGCAGCTCCACATACATTACTGCCTGGCCTTGAGCATGAGCCTGCCAGAAAGGGGGAGGCTGCACCAGAGAGGCCATACGAGCCCCTTCCTGAGACACCTGTTGGGCCTTTTCCAGCTCAGAGGCGAGCTGCAGGTTTTGAGCTTTGAGCTTGGAGGCTTGAGCCTGAAACTGTGCAAGCTGGACCTCGAGCTGTTTGACTCTGGCGGCTTCTGCGGAAGCTGCTGCTGAAGGTGCCTGTGAAGCTGAGGCAGCAGCTGTGACGGACTTAGCTGCTCCTACAGCAAGAAAACCATCAGGCTACATGAACAAGCAGCAAGCATAGGCAAGAATGATGAGCTAAGATGCCAGACTTATTTTAACTATCACAGCAACAATTGTCGCAGGATGAGTCATTGCACCCTTCAGATTGCAACAATATTTGCAAATATGTCTGCACGAGAAGATGAGAAAACAACCACCAGCGAAGGTTTGTCCTGTGAGCAACTGAAATGGTCATTTTACATGTCTGCCGCTGCATAAACAAGACCTACAATCAAAGCAGGTTGGGCTTCCCTGTCAAACTAGCCCTCGTCACTTCACCACACTCACAGCCACGATTCAATGCAGCAAGGGTAACAGCGACATGCATTTGGAGACATAAAGAAGCAGCGAACACAGCCACAGGCGAACTGACCTGCAGCAGGGGCCACATCCATATCATTGTCTTCAGTTAGATCAATGCAAGCATTATCAATTGTCTCCATGGCAATGGCTGGTGCCACCGTGTCCAAGGTCAGCCTCGCCTGATGCATCTCTTCCAGGGTGTCTGTCAGGCGAGCATGCTGCTCAGCAACAGCTGCAACCTGCAGACAAGTACAAGCAGCTTGATGCATTGTCAGCAGGGGAAGCCAAAAAAAGGCTTTGTGTGGATGCCAGCTGATTTGCACAAGTCGGGCCAGCAGCAAGCCTGTGATGAGGTCACTAGATGCAGCTGTCCCATCCTACACTTAGTGTTTATAATAATAACAATAATAACAATAATAATTAAACGCTTCCCAGTTCATGATGTGATAGGTACGTGCAGCACAAGTCTTGTCTCTCCACAGCAGCCTGTCTTGTGCACTTAGTGTACTTAGTGCTTGGTACAGGTAATGAAACCAGCATGAGGAACACCTTGCAGGAGAGCGCAATGTCAGCCATAGCTGTGCAGACTTTCACGTGTGCGTCAAGCCTGATGTGGTTGTCAGTGGTATGCTAAGCTGGTGCATGAAATCTGTGCAAGCTCAGCCTAAGGCGACCGCTTGTGTTTTCCTGCAGTGCAGCTTGGCTGTGGTAACTTGCATCGTTACAGTACACAACAGCATCAAGAGATTGCAAGATGAATGTGCGACAATGCTGCGTTGACAGTAGTGCATGTCAAGGAGGTCGCACCTGCGCCGAAGCTTGCATTTGTTGAGTGTCATGGTCTGCGCTGAAAGCAGCAGAATGGTTGGTCACCATCTCCTCAGAGCTCATCAACTCCACCACCTCCTCAGACACTGCCGTCGCGTCGGCCTCACCTCCATCTCTGGGGTCCTCAAATACGCTTTGAGGGGAACGACTCCTGTTCTTTGTGCCCTTGTCCCCTCCATGCTGCATGCCATTGCCCATCACTGTGATCTCCAGAGGGGAATGGCTCCTGCCCCTTGTGCCCTTATCTCCTGCATGCTGCTGGCTGTTGCTGCCATCTGGACTGTTGGTCAGGTCCACTTGTGCAGGCTGGGCTAGCACTTGCTGCCCATTGATACCAGATTTATTGTGGAGGCCAACAGGGTCCCTGGTGGCAGCTTGAGCAGGCTGCTGCGACAGGGTAACAGACCGTTGTGACAGGGTAACAGGTTGCTGTGATACGGTAACAGGTTGCTTTGACACGGTAAGTGGAGTGTTGTCACCCTTCGCCTGTGCTTCTGAGGGATCAGTCACGCTGTCTCTTCTTGAAATGGTACCAGCTGCTTGGGACAGTCTGTGCCTGGGTCTTGCTTCTGGGCGCTGAACGCTGTCACAAAATGTGGGCCAGAAATGCTGACCTGGCTGATCTGGGCTGGTCAAGGCATGCTGACTGGACTGAGGGAAGGCGTGCTGACTAGACTGTGAGGCGTTGGTCAATTCGTGAAACATGAACTGGCCAGCACTGGTCCTCATAGGCTGGCTGGGACCGGCGCGATGTGTCAGTGCATCTGTGCTGTGCTCAGCAGTAGGGGGGTGATGATCAGGGTGGGGATGGTCTGTTGGTATTGAGTCCCAGCCATTGGCTTGGTGATGTCTGAGTAGGCGATGGAAGGCAGATCGAGCTTCTTGCATGGAGTAAGGCTGCATGACATTGCGGCAATACCCGTGTTGCAGATCCAACCTGCAGAGCGGCAAACAACACCTGCTTAAAATATCACAAGCTTGAACAAGCAGAATGGACACATGAGAAGCGATGACTGCGACGCAGAACCAGCCTGCAAGGACGCAGTCTGCTGCATCATTCACATTTACGCATCACGCCTCCTGTCGGCATGGCTAGAATATGCTTCTGACAGCAGAGGAATCAGTAGAAATATTTTTGGCAGGCTTGCCTGGTGAGCTGACATGACCGCAAAGTATTGTATTGGACATGCTGAGTGCCATTTTCAACCCCAAAAAGTGGTTTGCTCCACCAACTTTGCACCAGTTGTTGGTGAGCATAAGACCATTGTAGGCAAGTCCAGCAATGGACAATGACACACCTGAGGGGTCCACTACGTCCACCACCTGATGCTGTTCTGATCATCACGCTCTCGCAATGTAGCATATTCATGATGGCTATTTGCACAATGGATTCTGCGCAATAGTCAGAGCGCCAGCCATTGGCGGAGCCTGTGTTGGTGAGAACCTCCAAGCAGATTGCCCCTCCAGCAGTCACATGTCCAGTGTACCATACACAGCGTGGAGATACCACTCTGAGAAAGGGTGGTTCCTGAGGGTATGCTTGAGGAAAAGTGAGCTCCATCAGCAAGAAGTCCTGGTGATGCTGAGACATGAGCTGCTGCAAGTCTTGATTGAGCTGATGTCCAGTTGCAACTGAGTCATCAAAGTTCTTCAACTCGAAACGCCACTGAGTGACCTCGTCGTTGACGAGGATCAGGTTGGACAACTGGTTGGACTGGCCATTTTGCACGGAACGATGCAAATGCTTGAACTCGCTCGTGATACGCTTGATGCCTGAGAGATGCTGCCATGGTGGCTGACCTGCTTTCGCTGCTTCCGGCATTGAGCCAACACTGTGCCAGACAACAGCCTGTGGCACGCAGCAAACACTAAGCAGGGGCACTAGACCTCAGTACATACAACATAAAGTAGCTGCGTAGAATCTTATCGGTCTGCGAACAGCCTGCAGGTCGTGAACGTGCTCTTGAGGTGAGCTTACCGAGGTGTGCAGACTTACACCGCTCCTCGGCTGTACTCAACAGGCACAACCATGTCAGCAGGAGCAAATACAGTGACGCCAATGTCGCTCAAGCCTTGGTCAGAGCACATGTTTCCCTAGACAGCAGAGAGACTTTGGTACTGTGGTGGAAGCGAAGGGAAATGCAACAAGAAAATTGTGGCTCCGATACCAGCAAATTAAGGGATTTATCCTGAAATTGCACCAATCTAGAAGCCAAGCTATCAACGTCTTGCAGAGACCTGCTTAAAAACAATGATCATGACAACAACAATCTGTGTACCAATGCACAAGAAGTCACTGCCTACTTGACTTCAGCTTGCGAGGGGAGACATACATGCAAGTCAGAGTCCATGTGAATTTTGCATTGATGCACCATGATTAAACCAATGAACTGTTTAAGCCATGAGCTGCAGCTGCATGACAAGCACAAGATGCATGATGTCTACACAGAAGCAGCACTCAGACAAAAGCAGCCGGTAGATGTTCATAATGTGCGTACTAGTCAATCTGCATTTGCAAGCTCGAGCTCGAGACCAAGTTCACAAGCAGAGTAGCACATCGCATCTAGGCTGTTCAATAAGTTTGATTTTGTGAAACGTGCATGAACAACGTCATCAGTTTTAAACTGTGCCAGAGCTGCTCCAAGCTAAGCAAACACAATCGCAGGAAGGCTGCCAAATGCTGCTTAACCTTTTGGCATCAATGTTGCCTTCTCAGGACAAGCTTGCGTTCTGCACAGGTATGCCACATGAATGTGCAGAGTACCCACTGTATTAAATTGCACAACACCAAGCGCCAGTGTAGAGCGCTGCAGTAAATCTATGGGTGCCACAAGCATTGAGGTTTTTGAAAAGTTGCCATTTGCCAAAGTGACTTGCCAAAATAGTCGCTACTATGCAATGACCTGCAGCCAAGGGGGATCGAGGAAGAGGAACTGTTTCTCCTTGCATCCAGCAGATTGCACAGCAAGTGTGAATCAATAACACACTGGTCCCTTTACAACAGGTCCTGCTTTAATCATTATGCCGCGTGATCCATTGTGATGTTAGCACCAATCCAATGACTAGATGGAAAAAATCCAGTATTATGGCCTATCATCGCTGGAACTAAGAGAATGACGGTGCGCACAGATTACCCTGGGGCTGTTGAACAGGTTTGATATATCTGTATATATCTTGTTGCTTGCAAAACATGGTGATAAACATGGACAAGATGGTACAACATAAGCTTGAGGCTGCCACGCATATATTGTGCCTAGCTTGCGCTCAGTCACGACCCTCTACAGCCCAGCGTGTACGTGTTCAGCACAGTCTCGATCTTGACTGCAAGCTGGTCTACTTCGCTTTCCAAAAGCAAGGGCACTAATGCCACCTGGTTGAATTTGAAGCAGATTTCCACTGGTGATACTATAAAGTCATCCTGGTACATTGAGACAACGTTCTCTGTTGCAAACGCCTTTCGTATGACAAGGTAGTTGTCCGCTATATAGCTTGCAATAGATGGGTTGTACGGAACTTCGAACTGATCTGCTTGATAACTTAGTCTCGTTGCTCCTCCTCTGTTTTTGTGCACGTTCCAATGCCTGATGTATACTGTATCGAACTCGTCTTCCCATATAGTTCTTAAGTATAGAACTTCCCGCCTGACTCCTCTGCTGGCTTCTGTTGGTCTTGCTTATTGAGATTATCTGCTTCCAGGGCAATTCTGCAGGCGAGGTCTCTTGACATTTTGGCAAGCCTCGCAGCAGACAGCCCAGATTAAGCAACAGATTGGTTCATGGGCGTCACAGGGGAAGCAACTCCCGTGCTCCGACTTGAGCGTTGCGACCTTCTCCCTCCCAACTTCTTTGATTCGAGTTGATGGCCTGGTTTCGGTGCAACTCGATATTTGGATCATTTGGCAGTCAGCACAGAGAGGTTGACCAGCATGTGCATCGCCTTGCATTTACTTGACTTAATTTGACTTGAAAAGACTTGACTTGACTTGCGACAACCACCGCAGAGTGAAAGCACAAGCATGCAGTGCCTGTCCACCGAGGCTTGTTGAGGCTGTTGTCCCTGTTCGAACCGTGGCCTGAGGCGCACAGCACAGCTTGTACGCAGATGCTTGCAGATTCTGACGGAGATCGTTGTCGTTCTAAGAAACGCAAGGCGCTTTTTGTGGTGATGTTGGCGTCCCTCAGACCACGTCACAGACCTCTAAAGTGTTCACTGACACTTACACGCCGGAGAAAGGTCAGAGGAGCGGCAAATGCACTTCTACAAACGAGGCCTCCGCCTCCGCCTCCGCCTCCGCCTCCCAAAAGCCTTCTGCTGGTCCGCCTCAGACTGTGCACAGTGCTTTACTAGCACCTCAGCATAAGGCAAAGCTATCTGGAAAGACAGAGGAGTCTGTGGCCATCAAGAGTGGCCGCACCCAGCTGTATCACAACTGGTGGCAGCAGGACCCAAGCAATATTTGCTTGTTTGGTGCTCATCTCATTGGTGATGCTGAGGAGTCTTCGCAATACGCTTCAATGGCGCTCACGGACTTGGCTTTCTGCAGGTTGGGCTTTAGTCTGTGATACAAGTGGTTTTGACACTATTTTGCTGTCATCTTGTGGCATAGAGCTCACTTGTTGTTTTTGGCTGGCAGTACTTGGGGCCGCAACAGAGTGCAGGAACACACAGACACAGAGAGAGTCCTGCGCCTCATCTTGCCTGTCAAGACTGATCCTGCCATTGTGCAGCAAGCAGTTGCTGGACTCAACTCTGGCAGCATAGATTTGCACATGGGCAATGTTGAGCCCATTCTTGTCTTGGCTAATGCCATAGGGGTAAGCCTTCTGTCATCAATATGCATTGCTGGCATATATAGTGCTGCACTTTGCAAGGTACACCGCTGCCTTCAGGGATCTAAATGCGTGTTGTTGTCTTCAGGTAGAGTGCCTGGAAGCAGCCTGCATTGCATTCCTTTGTGGTAAAGCAGCGCAAATGGACACAGAGGCTTTGCTGAGTCTGGCCCAGCTTGGAGATCACATTGGGCTTGCATCCATTTGTGAGGCTGCTGCTGAAGCCGTGGTACAAATGCCATGGGAAGATCAAATGCATGAGCTGGCAGCGGTCCTTCAGATGCCAATTTACAGATTGGATCTGGTCAAGAAGAACAAGCTGCTGCATCATGTAAAGCGTGGTGCATATACTGAGCTACAAGCGCTTGATGTGCTGGAGAAAACCAAAGCTTCCGATGATGAGCTGATGACATGCATCAGCTTACAGACACTGCAACCTGAGGAGATGCAGGTCTTGCTGCGGATTTTGACTAACTCGGATCACAAGCCTGGAGCCTTCCTGGCCAAAGCAGTGCAGCAGCACACTTTGCCAGCATGCCTACAGCCACATGTGAAAGCGGAGACGACAACGTCTTGTAGACTACATCATGTGTCCAGAGATGCCCAACTGGCGGAAAAAGTATGATTTGGCTGACACCGACATGAAGCTACGTGTTGGACTTGACAAAGGTAAGATAACAAAGTACACAGCCGCTCATCAAGTGCATGCCTCAGTTCTTATGGTGTGGTGACAATTGCAGCTTGCAGGCTCAAGCAACAGTTGATGCAAGCACGATGCATGTGTGCAGGAAAGTTTGGCGTTTATCTTGGTTGTGATGGTGGTATAGACAAACAGGTGCATGCATTCACCTTGTTTGAGGTGTGCACTCATGCCCCGTATGTAAGAAGATGCAACAAGGTGCCACTTGACAAGTTGAAGGCCACTGAACTCGGGTATGCATATGGTCACTGTGCTTACTTCAGCAAGATCATGGAAGGCCAACCAGCCACACTTTCAGGGCCTTTCACTATTGGCGTGTGTTGGGAGAAAAAGCGCTAGTCTGCCGGCAGGAGGTGCTACTGCAGCAGTAGCAGCTTGCAAGAATCTGCACAAAATTTGTGTATCTGACGCCTCGAGGGCATCCTGGCCAAAAGTTCGTATCAGCTTTTCAGCAACCATAGAAATCTCTGCACTGATTTGTCAGAGTTTGCTTTTGCTGCATTTGTGCCGTTGGTATAGCTCGTCTTGATGGCATTTTTCTGCATGGCTTAATGTAAAAAATGATGTACTATCTATTTCGACTATACATAAATCTAATCTACCCGACCTGATGACATCATCCTGAACAGATAGAGTAGATGTGGCTAGTTGATTGCTGTGTGACTCTCACACATGTTAAGCAGATTGACGCTACACAGGATAACTTTGGCCACTGCCGATTTTGTTAGCCATGCAAAGGCAGATAGGACTGTGCAGTTTGCAACCGAGTGACTCATTTCACGTCAGCCAGGCAGCTCGAAGGAAAAGCGCGTTACTATGGCTGCATATGCATGACACTTTCTGACAGAAATTCAGTCTCGACTTGGTTTGTTCACATACGACTATCATGCACTTATGTGTTCTCCTTAATCACTCCTTGATCAAGTGGGTATGCAAACAGTTTGCAAAACTTACCCACACCGCATCTTTTCGTTATGTCAATGCTGCAGTCTTCATTGTTGATCAAGATTACTGTAAAACAGCTGATGTACCAATGCAAGCACCATCAGACAGATACACAAATAGGAGCAAGACTCTGCATGATTGTTGGGTGATGTCAATCACGCAGCCATGATCAGAGCCTAAAATTAAGGCATTCCTGCAAATAAGGTTAGGGAAACCTCCGAGTACAGTGCCCTGCTCATAAACAGTCTGTCAACCAATTGTATAAGGAGCAATAAGCTGACAGCATCGCTGGAATGGGGCAATTTTTTCCTTGTGAAAAGCAGGCCCTGGTACAGAGGAGAAAGTCTGGGAAATGGACTTTTTTACAGTCACTTGCACCATTGACCAAGTCATGCTGTCTTCAATGGCACCCTTTGGACAACTGTAGACTTTGCCCTCAGAATGAGGAAGGTTTGCCTGTACAGTCAACGATGGGCACTGAGTAAAAAGCACAGGCAGTCAACTGTCACGCATAACAGCTACATGTCATGTACTTGAAGCAAGATGCATGTTTGTATGATCCCCCAGGATGCAAGCAGAACTGTATTGCTGCTGAGGTATGAAACATGGAGAGGGCTTCGTTATGAAATGTTGACAGCCTGCCTGTTATTTTCAAAAATGCAGGCTTACCAGAAAAATGCAATTGCTTGCATGACCAGGACTCTCAGCTTGAGAGGCACATACTTGTAGTTGATCAAGGACACCAAAGGCCACAACTGCAGATGTACACAAAACCTCAGCACAATCAGAATATTGTGCACACGGGCGCCTGACATGTGTCCAGCATACACGTCAACCTTGTGTCCACAATCTGCTTCCTAGTCAGCCACAGTTGCTATAGCAGAGGACTTCACAATGCTGGGACACCATGACACATGAGAGCTGCAAAATGTATGGAACTGTGTACCTTCCAGCTATCCAGCTGAAGAGAGGGAAAGTCCCTTTGCAGCTTGGTCTGTACAAAGCTCATTGAACGCCCTGCACCACATCAGGTGCACTGCGCATTAGTCAATTCATACTCGGCGCCACATGCTGTATGATGTGCAGCGGTCAAGCTGCAGCCTGGCTCTTGAGAGCGGAAGTAAAGTGATCATGACTCACCCTCAACAACTGTTGCAATGTATGCCATCACCAGCAGATTAAAGACTGGGCTGTACACCAGGTTGTCTATCAGCACCTGCAAAGGAAAATGACACACAGTGCATGCCTGTCAAGCCTGCGCATAAGCACTGCCTGGACTACTGCAGGCATGCAAGTGGTTAAGCTTCTGCCTTGAGCCACTGCATACCTTTTGTGCGACGCTGGCTGCGTCCTTCTTTCCCTTGAAAAGCTGGTTGGTGAACTTCTGCCAATAGTGGTTGCTAGGGCCGCTCCATATGAGGCCGAACAGAGCCATGGCCAGAGTGCGCCTCCAATTCAAAGGAGCATTTGAAACCAACTTCTGAGCTGTAATGTCACTCAGAGCAGCAAGCGATCCAGAAGTGATAGCCTGTATGGAACGCAAACTGCTTGCAATGTCAACGAGTCCCGTGTCTGAGGGTGAAGTCGGCTAGACTCACCTTCGTCTTTAAGGGCTCTCGCTCGAGCTGCCGCAAATAGCGTGCCCACGCGACCTGAACGACGTTCGCCATGTCGTAGCAGATCCGGTTATGTAGCTCGTAACCGAAACACCCGGTATCCTGAACGGGCGCTGAAAGTGTTGCAAAAGGCAGCTCGCGCGCTCGTCTCGCTTGCAAATCAAACCCTCCTGCAAGCACGGAGACATTTCGTCATTTCCTTGCCATGTCACGACTGATGTCAGCATGGCTGTTTGCTCGTCTCATTTGGCCATAAATATAACGCCAGCCCACCAGGACTCGCCAAACTCCATCATACAGCGGAAGCATTGCCGTCTCTGTTAGGACAGTGGCAACTCGTGGTTGTCGGCCTGGTTCCACAACATATGCACCGTCTGTCGCGGGGCAAAAGTCTCATACATACTGTGCGATCTTCACTTTCCGGTCAATCGCGGAGCCTAGCCGCAGACACTGTCGAGAATACCTGACAACTGCCGCAAAACAGAAAAAAACGTCACTTTGCTGTCATGCAGCTTCATAGCAGTGGCTCATCCACCGTTTTGCATTTTGCCCGGCATGCCAGCCCCAGCAGGCTTCGGCACAGCAACTGGCCCCGTCCCGGCCGAGACTGTCGCCGGGACATTGGCATATGCCCTTCAGCACATGACGGCAGGGTGCCAGCCGAGACTGATATACGTTATCGAAGGTGAGACGCTGCATTAGCAGGACTCAAGCAGACCATACATGGCCACCCTGAAGTGACACTAAACTGAATGCAGGGCCGACTTTTCAGAGGTGCACTCCTTTGAAGCTGAGCAAGCCTTTGTACGCAACATTGCACATGGTGAAGCAGGAATCAACCTGGCAGATGCAGCCTTCCAAATAGCTGCAGAGGACGATGCTTTGGTTTCCCACTCTTCAGTGAAGCTTCCTGTTCAGCAATATGCAAAGCGCATGCAGCGCATGGCTGAGGATATTGCCCGTAACAGATTAAGCCATATGCCATCCGTCGGCAGTGATCGGGATCCTAAGGCTGTACTTCAGGTCAGTTTGTTACACTGCAAAATTCGGCCAGCCGGCCTTCTGCATGTCTGCCACTGTGTCACACACATTGATAAAGTGCTTGTAGAGTCATGCAAGCAGACATGATTCTGCACATCCGGCACGCTTGGGATGTGCAGTAGTATTGTAGAGCTGCAGATGCTTCAATGCAATGCTGTCAATTCGACAGTACTTCTGCAGTCGTCAGTCCCTCTATCTACGTGCGCATCGGCAGATCAGCTGCAATGTGAGGTTCCAATCAGATCAAGACACTCTGTGTGCAATCCCACAAGCTGCATGTTGTAGACTGAACACATCATATGGACAAGTTTTCCATGTGTCAAGGTAGTTCAAGAGTACCTATACACGGAGCAGAAGTTCCAGCTGCCCTTGACTAACCTGTCAGGTGTACCAGAGCACACCAGGGTAGATCACCCCGGAGTATGGGAGAATGCCAAACATGCCTACTTGCATGAAACCCTTATCAGCAAGAAGGGTATTGCAGCTGTGCTGGCTGTGCTGCAAGCTGATGTGCTGCAGCGTTTGATGAAGCTTGGGGCTGTGGAGTTTGTGGTCAGGACAGATTGCTCTGATTTCACACGGTGAGGCATGGCTGCATATTTAAGGCCAGCTCCTTTGACAAGCAAGACAATGCATTGATCATGTGTGCTCATCTGATCTGCTGAGCTGTCCTACATCATCACAAACCACCTATGACAATCAGACTGGCAAATGACAGCAGCCGCCCCACATAGCATACATGGCAGTGCTAATGATGCCAGTAACACCATCTTCCCTGACCATTTCCTGGCAGTTGCAATGACAAGCGTGAGATGAATGCCAAGGCAAGCATGTCCCCGCAGATATGTTTGCAGCCGCAGCAGCACAAGAAGACACATTCATTCCACACAACAGCTTCATCTCAAGCAACAGTTGCGATCCAAGGATTTTTTGCAAGTTTTCATTTGCAAGTGGTGTCCAAAGTCCCTGAACATGCCATGTCAAGCAACATTAGTCATGCCTGCAGTGCAGGATACCAGCATTTGTCATCTTACCTGGGATGACTCGCCGAATGATCACCAAAGCAGATGGCTCACTCCTGAACACATGCACCAGCGATGCCATCATTCAAATCCTCAGATTTCTGAAGAGAGCGTACTGGCCCTTTGCATGGGACTCCTCCCAAGGCTTGGCTGCAGATAGCAGAGGCTTAGGCATAGGCGGAGGCTTTGCGGATGCTGCAAAGGTATGGGACAGTGCAAGAGTTGTGGTGCCTCAACCCTGATGCAGCAACGCCACAGTGTAGGCATGCTGTAGCTGTCGCTACAGGTCAGGTTACACCACACCGGCAAAGTTGTGCATGTTGTCATAAGGTATCAGGAGACTGCAGTGATGCTACATACTTTGCTTGTGTCACATGGTGCATGACGTAGTTGTCAGCTAGGCAGAGTGGCAGTTCATGCTATCTACCTATTTGCAGGCTCAAGACAGAGCACCCATGGGTCATCATGTGTGAGTGCCTTCCTGGCCACTGCCTGTGACTACACAATATTGCCATCACTGTCATCACTGCCCATGTGATGAGACATGTGACTACTCACGTGCCTTCTGCTTGTGACCAACCGATTGACTTCTGTCACAGGTGGCTTTGGAGGGAGAAGCTGATGCCGCCATGCAAGCCATTGCAAGAACTGCCAAGCACCGTTTGGAGAGAGGCATCTGGACCAGCCCTGGGGCAGGTCTGCATCCAGCCCTGCCCTGCTCTATCTACCCTGCCCTGACCTGCTGTCACATGCTACTGCTGATGTTGAACGTCAGATGCGTAGCCAGACATTTCATAGCCCAAAGCCACTTGAGCTGGTGTGAGCAGCTTGCATGCAGTTCATCATCTCTGCAGACTCTGGCAGCTTGTGTCTCTATTAGCATTTGCACACGAGCTGTCTCATGTCCTGACGCAATAACTTTCCTGCCAAAGTTTGTTTTGCTGTGAGGCCTCTGAACTCCCAATCTGCATCCGACTCGAACGCTCAAGCCCTGAGTGTCAAGCTTGCATGCAAGGCTCACTGCTGTTGCTGCCTGTTCATGCAGGTGACTTGAGGCGAGCAAAGGCTGCATGTGAGAGGCTTGTGCTCATCGCTGGTGAAGATTTCCCTGCAGAGCGAAGGGATCTAGCTGTCATCTTGCTACATTGTGGCTTCCTATCTCAGGTAACCAATCAGTCACCACATTACATTAACAGAATACAAACATCACCTCGATGTTTAATTGCATGTTACAATTTGCGGTATGACATAAAAAATCTTGACTCACGCAGCTCTGCATATGTGTGTGCTGGCAGTTTAATGCATGGTGCAAGAGCATGGTGTACCATGAAGCAGCGTAGGCCAAGCAGGCAAATGCACATACATTGTTCTCTGCAGTTTTGCCAACAGCTCAGAGTGTCTAGTGTTGCATGCATGCTGCAGCACACAGTGTATCTTGTCTACTGAGTTCAAGGCATATCATGACTGCTTGATCAGGACGCAAAACTGCTTTGAATGCAGGCTTATGCTGAGCTACAAGCATATGCTGCAACAGAAGTGGCTCAGGGTGCATCTGCTGAGGAGAAAGAGCTTGTCAGACGCTTGATTGCTCTCGTGCAAAAGGAAGCTGATGCACAGCCAAAAGCAGAGCCTCTGACAGTCAGAAGTGCTTTGGCTGCAGAGGCACCGAGTATGGACACTGATCGCATGATTCCATTGACTTGGTGAGCAGCAAATCAATCAAGTCCAGTGCTAGGTGGACACGCATGAGCAGGGGCACACAGCAAGCCGCTGCGAGAAATTATTCAGTTTTGTTCACTCAAGCAGCAGTATGTGGAATTAATGGCACATGTCCTACAGTTGCACATCAGAGGGTCACTGCAATGGCTGCTGCAGCACATGTCCTTCACTGACGCTGATTGCTAGATGGAAGACATCTTGCGTATTTTCACCTGATGCAGCTGCTATGCTCTCAATGCTCATGAGTATATGTGCCAGAGAAGTGATGCAGCACAAGCAGTTTGCACCTGCCAATGTTGCATGCATGCATATGCACTGATCAGCTGCTGCACAAGGGAGACTTACAACTTGCACCAGACGAAAGTGCACACAGATCAAGCTGGCCTCACAACTAAGTGTCGCATCATTGCAAATGGCTGTGCTCTACGCCAGTTGAACCTGCAAGACAGAAGTCCCATACATCAGAGTCCGACTCACACCGCAGCAGCTTGCGCGGTCGACTTCTCCTCAAGCACAGCAAACTCCTGAAATGTTATCAATATCAGAATTGCTCAGCAGCCCAGACACATTGTCCTCGCTGTCATACACTGTGAGCTCACCAAATAGCAAGCATGTCAGTCATGGAATTTAAGCAAAAATCTGAGCGAGATTCTGAAATCCGAGACCACTTCTGAGTCCTTCTATGTGCAGATACTGCAGATGCAATAGCTGTGTCGAATGGGAAGCAATGCCTTGAGTGTGCTCAGACATGACAAGAAGTAATAAAGCCATAGGTGGCAAGTCACAAAGCCAGAGTGGCGGATCTGTATCACAACGTTGTAGTGGCGGATCTGTATATACCTTGTTAACAAGGCAACAGAGTGATCTGCTGCAATGCGGTATAATTTTGCCATTCTGAAGATAAGTGACGTATACCATTATGTGGCAAACAACAGTCTGCATTGTCGATGTTGATCTCCTGAGCCTTGGCAACAAAGGTGGCCAGCAAAAGGTCGCGAGATACAATCGACCTGCTTCCTACCAGACCAATCATGGCATGGACTGTGTTGCGCATTCCAGATTTGGAACCTGACAAATGCCTGACACTTGCAGCTGCAGCTGCTGAACTGAAGTTGGCACATTAACACAAACAGTCTCTTGAAGGTTAGGGTGAGTAAGCTGTACACAGCGTCCAATCCATTGGCACACACAGCCACTTTTTAAGAGGTGAAGTCTCCTTAGGCTTGTGAGATGTTGCAAAATAATACGAAGACACAGCAAGTCCAAACCCATATGTATCAGAGCAAAGTGCCGCAGGCAAGACAGGTGCGTCAAAAATGGAGCTGGGCTGTACAGTTGAGCTTGGGCCGAGCACTTTTGGCCAGTGCTCAGCAGTCACTTAGGGTTCTTGGCCCTGAGTGCAACCCATACTTCTGCGACTATGATTGCGAAGACAAGGTTATGAGACTGAGCATTGTGCTATTTGTATTGTCATCATGCAGAAATCTTTGGCAAACGACATCCGCCCAAAGCTGCTCCTCTTGCAACACCACCTCCACTCTGCCTTCAGACTTGTGCTTCTCAGCTGCAGGTGGGACTTTAGAGAGCACATTGGAGGGGAGGAAATGCTCTGCACTCCTGCTGTGTGCCAGGGGCAGGCAAGGCCGGCGGGGTTGCAGCGGGCTGCCGCCCAGCAGAGAGGCTTTTCAGCCCAACAGCTCTCAGGGGCTGGCATGCTCAACAAGACCCAAAGGTAAGTGTATCTTCAGGTGAGTACGCTGTGCTCAGTCAAACGTTAGTATGTAAACATTTTTCAAGATATGGTGAAGGTGTTTACGAGATGGAGACTTTCATCACAGACTGATCAGGCGGCAAACAGTTGAACAGATCACACTACAGTTTCATCGAGGAGTGTTGGGCCAATTCAAGCACCATTGAAAAAGCACGAAAGGTACTGCATGCTGGCACTGGCATCTTCACGGACAGGCAGAAGTTCTCAGACGACAAGTGTGCACACACACTCTCCAGGTTTAGTGGCTGACCACCAGTCCAGCCAGAGGACTACTGCAGGGCTAGGTGATCAAGGAGTCTTCGATTGCCAGTTACTTGCATGTTGACCTCTCAATCGACTGTGCATTCAAGCGTCTTGGCAGTAGCAGACAAGACCGTACAGGAAGAAATTGCTGTATGCAATTTCACGAACTGAATAAATTGCATTGTAGTCAGCATTACAAACAATTTCAAGGGGCCTTGGTTTGAGCGCTAGATTCAAAACTGCCGTTCAGCCATAAAGACCATCAGCACAATCATACCATCCTGCATCAAGTATTGAGGAGACACTCAAACCATTGAAAACCATCAGCATCAACAGAACCTCAAAACCCCTACCAAAAATGTTGCAAATTAAAATGATCTGCAAAGCCTACAACTGTGTATACGAAGCATTGGCAAAGCCTACACCCAATCCTCGATCAAACATGATAAGCCATCAACCAGTAGTACGACGGCCACTCAACAAGCTGGGCAGCTTGAAGCCTTTACGTCGGCCCTGCCTCACCGTCCTCTCGGCATTGGATGATATTTTGTTTAGATTCTTGCTCAAGCTCTTGCCCATCTTTGCTTGCTTGTTGCGCACCTGCAACACAAAGACATTTACTGCAGTCTTGTCTGCAGGACAGACAGGCTTACAAAGATCCCCTGTCTGGTATGCCTGTTGGCAGCCCTGTTTTTGAGGACCTGTGAAGTACTAAGCTGCTGCAGGATGTTCTGGCTTGGCTGAATGCAAAGCAATGGGAAGTGACGACGCAGCAGTGCACAAGCTGGTTTTCCCACTGGGACCATCACCGGACAGACAGGATGACATGCGACATCACTTCCCATCGCTTTGGGACACGACTGCTAAATGCATCTTGCTGAGCTCCAGTTCTTTAGGATACAGAACTGTCACTTTCAATACAGAAATGGCCCTTGGACAGTGTCAATCTACAGTAAACAACGTCTGATGACAAATTTCTGCGTTTGAGAGTCATCTTGGGACTGTTGTGTTCCTGCATGGTGGAATCACAAACTCCTCCTCAGAGCCCCTACCTTCTAAGCCAGATGCATCCCTAGCCCTCTTGAGCATGCAGCGCTATCCTTCTATCACATGTGCCAGCACGTAACGTAATGATTGACACAAATAGAAAACATCTCTGGGTAATGAAACCCACCTTGAGGTCAATGACAGCCTGCCGTTGCCGCCACCAGGCTACTGTGTTGGAGGCATTTCGGACGGCATATGGGATCTCATCAGGCCCATTGTTCTGCAGTTCCTCCCTGATCTGAGCCTCTGTTAGGCCACCAGACCTTTGGGTACCCCAGGAACCCCCCTTCCAGGCCCCTCCAGCCTGTAAGCCACATGGCCATGCTTAGGCATGGCGGAGAGTACTGATTGATTGTAGTTGTTGAAGTATGTCAAGAAGATGCATGCAGTTTGTTGGCAGAGCTGCTGTCTGCCTAAAGTAGTGCTGCAAGCGACAACATACATTGGCCCAAAAGAAGTTGGAAAGCAGGCAGAGACTGTTTTGCCAACACTGTACTTGCAGTGCCTCTTATACCAGAGCATTGTCATCAAGAAAAAATGCCATCACAGCAACAGTGGGCTTGTCATTTTGTGGCACAACTCAGCAAGCAACCAACTGTACCTTGTCGAAGCACCCTAGCAGATCAGCCCATTCATGTTTCTGTTCTAATCAATACATAAAAAAATGCAACAAAGTGTGATATAGGTTGCCTTCAACCATGTGCTTTATTGCCTCAATTACGGGGTAGCAGCTCTGTCTCAAAGCATGAGAATTTCACATTCAGGTACACAGCCAGAACAAATATTTGAGCCAGGTATGTACCAAAATGCACAACCCTAGGTTGTCATGCATGCCTGCATGTCAGTGGACCTCAGAGGCATACCTGTCCAACTGAGCTAGCAACTTTGTCAAGGGCTGCGCCCACCGGCCCCAGGATAGAGGTCCCAAACCATCTGTGCCTCAGGGCACCAGATGCAGACAGTCTCTTGTTGGGCTGGTACTGCATCAAGCTGATCAACAAGTCCCAGCCACTGTTGCCGCTCAGCTTCAGCAGCTCAAAGCCCTCCTGGGAATCTCTGCTGAGTCTGCGCTCTTGTGTGGCTCGCCAGGCTTCCAAGTCCCATTTCAAAGACTCCAGCTTGCGGTTGAAGGTGCACAGCTGATTGTCACTGCAGCAATGCACAAACCTTACTTCCAGTTCAAAAGTGGGGAGGGGTTGGTGGGGAGGGAGGGAAGGTTTAAATTTCGTTTTCTACCAAAAAGCGAAGAAAACCCTGGTTTGTCAAAACATGGCCATGACATATCAACATGACAGCAGCCATGACCACAGTGAGGCTGAGCAGTTTGTCGAAGATCCCTCTTGTTCTCTAAGAGATCTCCTTACAACAAAAACGCCTGATTCTAGTCCCCAGGCCTTTCTGAGCCTAAAGTCATACTGTGGAACGGGCTGTCTAAACACAAGGTGGCATTTCTGTATTACAACAAGCTCATTTGATGCCTGAGCAATGACACAACCTGGCAGCAGCATGAGGGTCAGCGGTGATGCAGCTGCTGCTGGCATGTGAAATCATCTGATGGAGTTAGCGGATCCCACAGTGGATGCTCAGGTCTAAAGTGCGCTACTTGTACAGGTGACCTCCTGGGTGTACAGCTGACACGCAAGATGCGGCTGACAGCTTATACAAGCAGCGCACAGCAGACCTGAGCATCCACCACATTGCACAGTCACACATGGCAGCACAGCTGCACTTGTGCACTCTGCACCTGCTCTACAGCAAAGCAAAACTATACGAGCAACAGTGAAATGCTGTTGCAGTCATGTGGTGAGCCCCTTTGCAGCAGCGATAATACATGCAGTCCAGCAACTCACAGGGCTAGACTGACTTGCATTGGCCTGAGCACTGGACTGACCAGACAAAGTGGCAGGCCATCTCGTATCTGCTTATCAGAGCTGCCCAAACAGCTGGGGCTGCATTGTCTTTGACAGCTTTGCTCTAAGCACAAGCCAAGTGTACAGAACCCCAAGTCTGTAGACTTACAGACAATGGTAGGCCATCATGTATCTGCTCCTTACAACAAAGCACAGATGCACAGTAGATGCGCAATGCACAGTAGACAAGCACAAATTGCAACCTGTAATCACAGCAAAAACAGCCCTCTTGCAGTTGTGTTGGCTGTCAATCAGCCTACCTGCGCAGGTTGGGGAAGACCATCTGCAGGAAGAGGACGCCCACGCTGTACATGTCAAACTTGTCTGGGTTGTTGAGACGCCACAAGATGGGGGACAGGAAGGCTGCCACCGGCAAAGGGGGCGCCCGGGGGGTCTGCATGCAGCTAATAATGTTAACAATAATGTCTGGGCTTTCCTGCTCATGATGAACTAGGGATGTGCATGCAGCTCATGACCTCACACTTGGCTGCATCGTCGGCGCTAATGGCCAGTGACGTCATTGAAAACTGATCAATGCTGTGAATGTTGTAACCACACTGTCATTCTAACAACATTTGCATGTATTGGCAAAAACTCCTGATTGAGCAGAATAAAAGCATCAGCACATGTGCACATACTGGAAGGAAAAAATTGAGCATGTATAGATGCATCATTGCATAGAGCAAATAGCAGCAGACCTGTTGGTTCAGCATGGTCTATGAGCAAACCCAAACAATGGACAGGGACAGGAGATTTCTAAACATGTTCATGCAAATGTTGACACCTCTTGCTTCAGACACATGCTCACAAGCAATGTCATTGGTAGCAGCTGCTGTGTCACACTGCTTGTTGAACAGCGATGGCCCTATCAGCTGGCAGCACAAGTCAGTACTATAAGCGAAATTAGGTACTGACAGCAAAATTGAATCTTCTCAGCAAAAGTGGGTACTCTCAACGAAAGTGAATACTCTCAGCGAAAGTTAATACTCTCAGCAAAAATGGAGTACTCTCAGCAATCTTGTATAGAGTCTGACCTGAGTGCTCATGATGTACTGCTGGGGAGGCGCATAGCGAGGGTCCAGCAGGAACTCATTGGGCACATAGTTGATGCCCACTCGCAGGTCTGCAGCAGCCCCCATGTCTATCAGCTTCACCTTGTTGTCTGTCTCGCTGATGATGACGTTCTGGGGCTTCACATCACGGTGGACAATGCCTGTCCTATGGGATGCCTTCAATGCTTCCAGAATCTGAACAGCAAGACGTGACACTTGTTTCCTTACCATCCATGTAAGGACTGCTTGAAGTGTCCCAAGGCATGAACGCTGTGAGAACTGCACCCGTCAAAGATGTATTCAGGATGATTGCAACATAAGCAGCCAACATGAGGCTTGTGCCATGAAGGATGATGTGCCTGAAGCCAAATGTGCGGGGTGATAGTGCTGCATTTGTAGGTGGGCAGACTCGGCAAGCACGCCGGCCTCGTCCTGACGCAGAGACAACAAACTGCTGTGGTGACGGTGGCAAGCTGCAAAAGCTGAGAGCATAAATGAGGATGCAACATGTCAACAGAATGTCCCCATCTTGGCACAGGCTCAAGCACCAAGCCCACCTGCTGCATCACAAGAGATATGGTGACAGCTTTCCTCTGTGGACCTTTAGGCATGTCCAATTCCCGCCCAAGCAGCGGCTGCTCCAAATTGTACGGGAAGTCTTTCTTCTGCATGAGGTCAAACAGGGTGTAGTCACCCTCGTACTGCCAGATCAGCCACAGAGGCTCTGGGCCCTTGTTCTTGGAGGCGGTCTCTTCAGCCTCAAAAGCGGTGATGAACTCAGCGAAGCAGCCTGGGGCGGCACGCATCAGACGCTCATTCATCCATACTTCAGCTTCACCGAACTCCTTGGCCTGCAGGTGGTGCCATTGTCAGGGACTGTGCACATCAACATGTTGTCACAGGCAATGATGGGGTTGACAAAGCAGTTGGCTGCATTCTGATTCAAGCATTATCTCATCTAGGCCTGTGCCACACCAAGTTCCTGAGCCTACAGTGGGATGGTGCACAAGCCAGTTTTGTAGCCAGCCTGTCATGCATGCTGCAATGCAAAGCCATTGTAATGTCACCAGAAGAGTGAACACTTGGCACACTTTACTGGTAATGGTGATCATGCGCCGAGGTGTTCACCTTGTTAGCTACAATTAGGTAGTATATCACGTGGTATAACACCAAATTGGTTTGCGCCCAGATTGCACCACACATTTCTCACTCAATGCCATGTCATAGGCCAACGAGACATAAAGTGCATGTTCTTTTGCAGTCACAGAGTTGCTGGCTTTCTGTGTGTGCATACAAGACTTGACAAGAAGCAGTGTTACAATCTCCGCCACGATTACAATGCAGCAGTAAAATTGTGTGTTGCATACCAAATCTGCATGTAACACTGGGCCCATGCGATTATAGTAAGTGTCTTGCTGTAGCGACCAGCTGTAACAATATTCGTCAAATGTGATTGGCTCAGTACACTTATCAGCCGCGCACACAATCTCAGATGGTCACAGGAAGTTTGGTGGGAAAGGCGAGGAGGGAAGACAGAGCAGCTTGCCTTCTTGATGATGACAGGTCTGCCACCGGGGGTCTTGCCATCATCACATTCTGCCCTATAGACTGTGCCAAAGCCCCCGGTCGCAATTTTCTTGGTGATCTTGAAGTCATTCTGCAAATGGACACAGTGGGCGCTGATTTGCATCTGATAGTGAGTTTTTGAACAAAAAATATGGCAGTGTACAGCTTTTCTGCAGCTGAGGTTCGGATGTGCCTGCGTTGGTCAAATGCAGCTGCAGAACTGTTGCTCATAGGATGTACGGTGAAAGCTCTGCTGAAGTATTGCAGCAGCATTGGAGAAGTCAGCAAGGCAGGCCAGGCAGCAGGGACATGAGATTTCTGTTCATGACACCAGGCACAACTTACCTTGACGTACACTGCATCGTTTCGAAGATTTTGAAGCTTTGCTATGATGTAATAATCTATTGCTCCAGCCAATACACCTGATCAGAGACATGAAAAGTTCAGCTGCATGCCAAGCTTGAGAAATGAATGCAATGAAATTTCAGAAACAGCTTTGACTTCTGTACCTGGAGTGGCTGTCAGGTAAGCTAGGGCTAGGGCAACGAGACCAACACCTTCGGGGTTGATGCCTTTCTGTTCCATCCGCAAGACAGGGTCCAAAGTACTGAATATGAAGCCAACAAGGCAGGGTCAATAAACAGTCTTTGAGTTCGGAAGCTGACAGTGAGGGCGGTGACCCTACACAGTCGGGTGTCGTTCACTCGCTTACCTCTTGTGTATCATGTCACCGCAGTTCATTGCAGAGCAAGGTAAAGTCACGCGCTCATATGCAAAGGCTACATGGTCCAGTAGCTGAGGCAGCAGGTGAAGCTGATCCGGTGATAATGCTGCAAAAGTGCGAAGAACAGCACGTCTTCGCCCCTGTCCCCGACATAGGCGTCTGGAAGTGTTCAACACAGACTGTGCTTGTCTTCTCGACAACCTCTGGGGGTTGGCGATATAGCTGCAGCTGCAAACTGCAGAGCTCGACTGCATGCTGTGACGTCGCTTTCTCTTGATAAAGTCAAGTACCAACAAACTCTCAGGCCCTCAGTACTGTCATATGCTGCAGTATCAATATGCTTGCTGCAGTCTGAAGACCCAGGTTTGCGGAAATGGTGGATAAAGCACAGATGCAGGACATAGGCCTTTTTGTGAAATGCTAAGATTTTGTTAATGCATTGTCCTTCTTCTTCAGTCCATTTAGGCTTTTGAGGCAAAGAAGACGAACGAACCCAATCAGTCAGTCATTCTCAATCAACCAGTAAAGTGATCTATCAACCGACAATAATAAATGAGTCAGTCATTGCATACACACATACGTACATTGTGTGTGCGAAGCATGCAGAACGCTTGGTCCACGTTTACCTGAGACCCGCAACCAGGCATGCCCGGAACAGACTGCGTAGCCTGGGCTTGCCAGACTTTCTTACTGCCTGCCCTTTGATCGGCTTGCCGCGCACTGCAGCGCTCGTCTGCACAGCGTTCGCATACTGCAATTTTGAACCGTGTTGACAATCGCAGCTTTGACTGCACTGCAGTGCGCTTGTGAGCGACAGTTCTGGCGCAGAAGAAGTTTGAAATATTGTATCGGTCCAGCTTTACATGCTGAAGCTGCACGGACTGAGCTTGCTCTTGCAGCTTGCGCTGACCTTGCCAGCACTTGCAAGCTTGACATCGGTAAACGAAAGTCGTCCTGAGCCGCTGCGGATAGCCTTCGCGCCGCACCCTTTCTTGTCACACTGGGCTGTCTCCGCCCCCATCGCACACGAGCTGCTGCAGCGCGGCCACAAAGCGCTGGTGGGTCATTTCGTACGTCATTGGTTTCGGAGCAAGTCCTTGCATAGCGTCTGCACTGATCGTTTGTAAAGCGTAAAAATCATGCTTGAACTCTCTTCGTTCACGGCGTGTCAGCAAACAACACTTTATGCAGCTGTGGCATCAGCTACTCTGTTTGCTCCATGTGTGGTAGGACAACACCTATGGTTCCCACCCGATTGTGCAGCTTGCATTAAGCAGTCTAACTTGGTCCTGCTGCAGTTTGTTGCGTCCACAGAAGACTGGCGCAGCTTGAGAGCAACAGGGCTTGCACACCATCCCAATGTGAGTGTTGCCACATATCAGGCACCTTACTCAGAGTCGCGCCTTAGAGAAACCATAAATGGGTACCGAGGCAGCCCTTTACATGCTGTTCTGGAAACCTTTTTCAACATCAGGGACTATAGCGACGCAATGCTGACAGACAGAAGATTGTTCTGTCAAGTCCAGGTCGGCTTCGATTCAGCCGAGTTGCGTCACAACTCATGTGACTTTGCAAGTTTGAAGTATTTAACGTACGCAGCCTGCAGAAATCTACATGTGCAGCCCTGGGCAACATTTGGTGATGCCAGTTGCAAGCACTGTTATAACCATGCAGCTTTTGGTTGAATCCTGAGACATCAACCATTTAGCATTTGTCACACCAGGACCCTGACGTGTGGAAACCCAAATAGTACAGCAGTGCTCATAAGCGGAGGCGAAAACTGCATCAACAGTACTTGCATGCAGTGTTATGCTTCCACCCTAAGCATCTATGATTAAGAAGTTGGTAAGTCATGCTCAGTGAAACTTTTGATGCAGGCTTTTGATGCTGACCTGTTGGTAGCAGACCCCGGCAACCTAGGGGGGTGGGCCCTAGCTGATGCCCTCAACATACATAAGGCCATTGTGCAAGTCCCAGGCTTCACACCACCGCTGGTAAGACATGTTCATACTTTGCATCACCAGACTTCCTGGACTCTCCATGCAGCTACAGCTTGCAGGAGATGCGCAGCAGAGTCATAAGCTTGGGTGCATGTCAGAATGGAAAGAAGACTTAGTATAGACCTCCTGCACAAGTCGCTACAGCTGAAATTTTAATCTGCACCAGTTGTCGCTGGTATAAATCAAGATTGCTACTTCGCTTTTAGTTACTGGATGTGTCCGTACAAGATGCCTTTGGTCTTTGCTGGTGATGCAGACCATATGTGTGTTAAAATTGTATCATGTGTACAGGATGCCGACCTGTATGGTCACGGGGGACATTCTCCTGCCTTTGTGCCAACTTTCGGATCTGTGCTACCCACCAGAATGGTGAGACACTGGCAAAAAAGGCATCATTGCAGCATAACACCTGCTGATGCACACAGAGAAAGCAACTGCCATAACCTGCTTTTCTTGGAAGGATGACCTCAAGTGCTGTGCTGTCACTACACGAAGAGTGTGCTGGCTCCATAAGTTGGTTGCGGTCAGAAATTCAGCATGAGCACATGCACTTGCAATGTAGTATGCAGCACACACCTTTCATCTAGCCTGCATTGGTTGGCAGAGATCCCTACTAATACAATGGCAATGTCTGCTGCAGAGCCTAGTGCAGCGTTGCCAAAATGTGGGGACATGGGCGTTGGTCATGGTAATCTGGAGAGGCTTCATCAACTGGTTTGCATCATATCATATATGGTGAGCGTCCTATCTGAAGGGCAGGGTAAGGGGGGGGGGTTAGAGGAGTCTGACCCCCCTCACCTGTGTTTCAGGCATACTCGATGACAAACTGCTCAACCTGTGCATGCCTATCACCAAATGTGCACACTGTAACACAGTTCCGAATTTGTTTGCCAAGTGCATGTGCATGGACAACTGGCTGATCAGTACATTGTGCGCAGGTGGAAACACAACATAGCACCTCACTCATACCGGGAATCTGGCCGTCGCTCTTGCTTGGTCTTAGTCAACAGCCACTTTGCCCTGGCTCCTCCCAGACCCCTGGGGCCCAAGGTGCATGTGGTTGGGCCCCTGACTGCAAAAGCCCCTGAGCCCTTACCAGCAGACTTAGAAGCCTTTATGCAGTCTGCTGGGCAGTTTGGGGTGGTGTATGCATCCCTGGGATACACTGCCATTCCAGGTGGGGACCAGTTGTGTTGGTACCCTGGCAATTTAGCAAATTGCAACTGAGTCGTCTGCCTGCATGCTGCTTGCTTGGTGGATCCATTCATAGTATGGCCAGTGCTATTTCATGCCGTTGAGGTCATGCATTTCTTCACGCATTTATTGGAGCTTCATTTTCGGAAATGCTTTTTGTTTTGCTGATTACATGCACTCTAGGTGGGTCAGCAATGCCTTGCAGAATGGTTGAATGTCAATTGCCGTTTGTGCAGCAAGTCCCAAATTTGTCTGAATTTCACAATTTGGCCTTTTTTGTCTCTTTTCAAAACTTTAAACCGACTTGTGTCCCCTCTGACTGTAGAGAGGCACGAGCTGCAAGCAGTGGCAGATGCTTTGGCGGCTGTTGCTCCTGTATCTGTGCTGTGGAAACTCACAGCAGCAGACCAGCAGCTTCTTGGTGTTGGCAATGTCACATTGTCCCACAACATCCGTCTGATTGAGTGGGCGCCTCAAAATGATGTCCTGGGACATCCTGCCACAAGGGCCTTTTTGACACAAGCTGGTACAAACAGCTTCAACGAGGTGAGCTGCTGTACATGTCTAATTACAGAACATGGCTTCACAATAGCTGCTTTCACTCACTCACCCAGGAATTCATCACCACTCAGTGAGCTTGCTAAGTACCCAACTTGATGCCATCGAATTGATGTACATGTCAGCGCACACACAAGCTTTTGCCATGCGTATATTAATCCTGTGTTTCTGTAAGGTCTAGCAAGCTGCTACTGACCTGGCCGGGAAGCAAAATGCGCGACCAGTATCAGTCAAACAGTGTGAGATACTATCAAGGTGCTGCCATAAACACATGACAAGGGCAAAGCAAATGTATGTTGCAGGCTGCCTATCATGGCGTCCCCATTGTAGGTCTGCCCTTGTTTGCTGAGCAGCCAGACAACATGGCCAGGGCCACAGAGCAGGGTTTTGGTCTGTCTGTGAGTGTGGATGATGCTCTGGGCTTGTCTCAGAACCTGCGCAGGGCTCTGCTGCAGATTCTGCAAAACCCTAGCTTTGCTGACAATGCCAGTAGGGTTTCCAGACGCATAAGAGCTGCGCGCTGGAGTCCTGCAAGCCAAGCAGCAAGTGGGTCATGGGTTCATGTGATGTTGCTTGATCATGTCTAAATTTTTCGAAAATTGGACATCATGAGTGCATGCAACATGCTGTTACAAGGAGGTGGGCTGCTGCCAGACTGACAGCACAATATGCATGCGCTAAATGTATATTGGAAAGCTGTGCTACAGCACATTCAGTGTCGCTCAGAGTGCTTGCACAAGCACTGCTAGAGAGACATTCAGCAGCTGCAACTAGATGATCCTGACTTGTAGCCTGGCATTCCCTGCAGCACACCTCAGATGATGTGCTGCAGTAACAAGGCTGGCATTGTGTCATGGTAGATGCACTTGCACAGACGCACAGACCATGCAGAAAATAGGTGTATGTTCTGAACACAGTGTGTTTCTGTGCAGGCTTGATTGAGCATGCAGCTTGGACACAAGGTGATGATTATCTAGATACTCCGCTGAAGAACATGCCGTGGTACCAACAGATTTTGCTGGACGTTTTGGCTGTCTGGTCTGCAGTTACAGCAATCTTAGCTGTGGTGTCACTCTGGACGTATCGGTGGTGCTCCAGACATATTGGCAAGCATGTCAAGGTCGCATAAGATATTGCTTGTGGTGCATATGTGCACATGTACACATGCATCACGAGCATTCATCAGCTGTTTGTACCATGCAGACTGCATGACGGTATCAATTCTTTTGACAGCTATTACGTTGCATCAGTGACACAGTTGTTGCACATTCTTTTGACACAGCATCTGTTTGTTGTGTGGGCATTGAAGCAGACTGTGTTGCACAGAACATCTTGAGGAGTCATCACAGTCACACAATAGTCACCTTGTTTTTGCTAGTTCTTTGGGAGAGACGCGGATCTGCTTCTGCAGTGTGGGCTACTGTAAAATTCAGCAGCTGACTATTAGCAAGTCATATTGCATTGGACTCATCTGGGTGAGGCTGCAGCTGTACATTGTACAACACAACACTCTGGTGTTCATGTGCTCATGCACGGCTGCCAATTGAATCTTAGCTGTCTTCAAGAACCAGCAGTGAGTGCTGGTCACGTTCAGTGCATGCTGGTTACATTAACTTAGTGGGACTAACGCCAGCATACGGTGGAAATACAACCGCCCCCCGGCCCCGACCCACCCACTCCCCCCCGCGCTTGGAGCTTGCTTTGCCATGTCAATTTGAGTGCAGCCACAGAACAGCAGGCTATGTGGTGATAATTCTTTGTATTGCGTCATATTAAGCCCCACTGCAAGAACTGTGAGCTGGACTATACAATGCCTCATGCTCTGCAAAGGATATCGCTCCTGGAGATTAGCCCGAGCTGTGGACCACTTTCGAAAAACCTCATCTGATGTTGGTCAAATCAGGCCTAGGCGGCCAGCATGCTGCGTAGACTGCTCTTCCTCATGCACTTATATATATGCAGGCACAATTGCTCAAGCTTCAACCCAGACTACTGATATATCAGCTGACTCAAAGCATCATAGCACGGCACTTGATTAATCTTGTGCCGGTTTGAGAGGAGACCTTGGCCATTGACTAGGGTAGAGGATCTGGGGACTGGACCATCTGACCCAAGATAGGGCACTCCGACACCGGCCCCTTTGTGTAGAGCTCGAGGGCTTTGTAATACCACTAGGGTTTTGCCATTGCACTGTCGGCAGCGCTTATGCTTCTTCCCGCACAAGGGAATCGCGCCAGTCATCGTCTAACCAAAGCGATGCCTGCTCAGCCCTTTTTCCAAGTGCCCACAGTCGAGGACAACGAAGACGGTTGGGGTCCAACAACAGTTCCTCAGCAGTTAGAGGGTATCCCTTACGCACCGTTCTCGAAAGGAGAGAAAGTTAGTAAGATCTCAGACTTCACCGGCTCTGGTTTCAACCGATTTGGAGGTGATACGGCCGATCATTTGCTTTAATGCTGTGTCTTGAGTGCCCGGTTGATCAGCTCACGGTCTAATCGGACGTACAGGTCGCGGCAGAGACCAAGGTCAAGGCGTAGCTGTGTTCAACTTCTTCCACAACGAAGAAGTAAACTTCCCGCATCTCATTCAGTCAGTATCGCATGCTCCATGAAAATCAGCAGAATTTTGCTCTGACACGTCTGTTGTGTTGTCACAGGAGGACTCTTTTCACCTTGTAGACAACAAGCCAGCAGCAAAGAACAAGGGACAACGGCGCTTCAACCCTCAGAGGTTTGCACACAGGAATACACAGTTCAGCAGGGGTCAGCCTGAACAGCCACACCAGGCCAGACAGAAACAGCAAAAGCAGCGGCAGTTCCAGAACTTCCATAGAGACAACCAGCGGGTATGACAGCTTGTCATGTGTGTGGCCCACTCAATGTTTGGCAATGACAGGTCCTGCATGCAGGCAAACCTGGATACTGACCTTTGCAATGGGTTTCTTCATTGTTGCATGCAATGGACTACAAGATAGTCTCGTTGTGCACCCTGCATGTGCAACACAACCTGAATCCTGATGTTGCTGAATACCAATCGTGCACTGCAGCAACTCACCTACAGCAGCTCTGTGGACATCAGACCAGAATGGCCAGTTGTGGAGTCAATTCCCTTCACCTCCTTGGCAAAGCTCAACTTCACTGTGGGCAAACCTGAAGACGTTGCCTTCTGTGGTGCCTTGGAGTACTATGACAAGGTGTATGACCGTGTCACTCCAAAGGTTGACAGACCCCTGAAGCGCACCAACAAGGTGTTCAAGAGTGTGACCACATCAGATGACCCTGTCATCAGGTGCGCCCGTGCCATCATTGATCTAAGACATACCCCCATGCAGACTCCCATGCAGAAACATGTTTTCGTGCTCAGGTGCTGTTTGGATCAGATTTACACTGTCCAGAGGCCATTTCTCTACAAAAGTGACATTTTTGTATCCCAAACAGCAGTGGATCACACTTGGCGTACATGTCACTGCCAGCTTGTGCCCAGTCATTTGGAGTGCAACATGCTCAGCTCCCTGCAGCAGCATTGTGACGCATAGTCCGTGTGCAATTGACTAATGGTAGGCCATTAAAGCAATACTATACCTGTTGTGCTGTCAAGAGCTGGTCAGGTCCTTCAAGCTTCACGGCTCATGAATGTGCAAACAGCTGCAGAAGTCGCTTCCCTGCACAGAGCAGTTTTCATTTCAAGTAACACCAGCACACGGTCTTTTTTTTTGTGAAAACACGCTGCGGCTTTTGATTTCTTTGTTCCAAAAAAACAGCTTGTGACGACAAGGAGAACACGTGTGCAGAAACTCGTGCAGTGTTTCTTTTGCTGACGCAATGACAGTTGGCCAGTCAGCATCAGGCCCCTGCCTTTGCGACAGGTGTCCTGCTCACTGGTCTCATGATCTACTCCCAGCATGCGTCATGAGTTGTGGCCTGCCTGTTTCCAGCATGTTATTGCCGACTGGGCAGCAAGTTGATGATCACTGATCACCTTTATTTGACTGGGCTTGCAGGAAGTTAGCCAACAAGGACAAGGCGTACATCTCTATATCATATGTCCTGTTGACCATCCTTGTGGGCATGTTACAGCCCAAAACTGCGAATTGAAGATGCTTTTGTTCAAGTGGGCATGCAGAAAACTAGACAAGGCAGAGGTCTTCATGTCATATGGCCTGTCGATCAGCCTCGTGAGCATGTTACAGCTCAGACTTGAGAATTGCTGATGCTTTTGTTTTGACTGGGCATGCAGGAAACTAGCAAGCGAGGACAAGGCACAGGTTTTCATGACAGACGTCCTGTTGACCAGCCTCATGTGTGCGCCTCGCTCTGTCTACTCCTGGGACATTGTTGTCACCAGAGCAGGCGACAAGCTCTTCTTTGACAAGAGGGATGGCAGCAACCTGGACTACCTCACTGTTGCTGAAACAGCACCTGAGTCCGTCTTGGAGGAGAAGGACAACATCAATGGTGTGCAGCAGCTATCACAGGAAGCCACTGGTGTCAACCAGGCTTTCTCTCAACAGGTACGAGACTGTGTTTGAACGGTCCAGGCTGACTGTCTGACTCCAGAGCTTCTCCTGAAAACTAAGAAAGCTTCAAGTGGATGGCCTTGTTCGGAAGGCTTCTTGATGTTTGGTGTTGCGTCCACTTGAAGCCTGCTGTCTACCGCATTCATGTGCTGCGAACGCAAAACGTTGAAACATTGCCACTTTCAAAAGGTCTGCCTGTTTGGCACGTGGTTATGTGCCAACGTGAAATGCACTGCTACAGTGTGCTGTTTGGTGCTGTAGCTGGTCCGCAAATGATGCTCATGTCTGTTGAGTGATGGTGTGTGCCGTGCATCAGGTGCTTGTCAGCAACGGTGAGAAGTACGAGTGTGGCAGCAAGAATCCCTTTGCGGAAGGCAATGAGAACTTGGCGTCCACAGCATACAGGTGGGCTTCTGCACTGAAGTTGTGTTTATATCTCATGTATCTCTTTACAGATATTGTCTCTGGTGCACTTTGCCAACACATGCCTTTACTTTGTTGTGCATCTTTATACACAAAATATATTGTCTGCACTCACAGCAGATATGTGGACTCTGTCTACTGTGTGTAAAGACACTGTCTCTTCGTGCATAAGATAGTGTCTCTTGTGCATGAAGATAGTTTCTTTTGTGCACTGTACCAATACATATGATTGCACTCGACTGCGAGCCGTGACAGCAGGTTACACGCATGTGGCCTTTGATGACTCATTCATTAAACACGTGTCCCAAATTGCTTCCTGTCTGAGGTTCTGTTCTGTCTTTGGTCTGTAATGCTCAGAAGCAGCTGCCACGCTGTTTTGGTTCATTGTTCTCATCCACTCCAGCAACAGCTTCTGCATTGTTCCCAAACATCATGCAAGTGAGTGTTGCAATTGTGTGCTCTGTCTTTGCATTCAGCTGACCCTGTACTGGTTGCTGTGTGAGAACAATTGCTCCAATGCATGAAGACATCACCTGCAGTGGTTACTGAATGGATTTGGCGTTTGCGCTTGCAATATGGCCTACAGTGGCAGGACGCTCTTTGCACGCTCAGATCATGCATGAGTTGGGGTGGACCAGGTTTCTTGACCAACCATCTGCTGGACTTTTGTTGGAGTGGCCGATCGCAGCCCAGTTGCTAAAATTTCCAGTCGACTTCAAGTGTGTTTTTTTAGAAAGCCCTGTTTTGGGCGCTGGAGAGTTGGAACAAGACACTGATATTGATCCGCTGTTGACTTTTGGAAGCAGTAGCGGAAAGAACGGGAGACTGGTGACCGCAATTCGCGCTAACTCTACACATGATCTTAGACGCATGTGGCTGCCAAATATGCTCTTTTGCGTTGATTGCATGGTCATTGTTTGATTGCTCTGTGATGACTTGTTGTAGGTATCGCAAGTACAAGGTGTCAGCTGATGCAGAGCTGGTTGTCCGGTGTGAGATTGACGGCGTTCTTAAGCACAAGGGCCAAGACGAGCTGCTCTCTGTCAAGGCTCTGAATGAATTTGACCCCAAGCTCACAGGTCAGGCATGCATCTCATAGCAGTTCGCTGCCATGTCCACAGCTGTGACTGGAAGCCATCTCACATCAGCACATTGCGGCTACAGTCTTACTAGTCATGTTGCATTACTGCTGCACAAGTGTGTAGTCAGCACCTACCTTCTGACAGCAGATGTGTCAGATGATTCCATTTACCAAAGAAGGGTCTGTTGCGATCTGACCAGTAACACTGTTTTACCTCAATGCAGCTTGGACTGATTGTATTGCATCCAGAGCATGCCAGTGTCGTACTACATGCTCTAGCTGAAATGTTTCTGCTCGTTATGCAATCATCATGCTTGTTTTGCTCATGTTTACAGTTGCTGATGTAGGCGTGGACTGGAGACATAAGCTGGAAACACAGAGAGGAGCTGTGCTGGCTACTGAGCTCAAGAACAACGCCAACAAGCTGGCTAAGTGGACAGCAGCAGCCCTTGTGTCCGGCGTGGAGATCATCAAGCTAGGTTACGTCAGCAGAGTACACCAGAGAGACACACGGCATCATGTCATCTTGGGCACTCAGGTTGGTCCATTGTTGCCTGCCCCTGTATATATGGTCGTGTTGGTTGGCATGGGTTTTTGTGAAAATGTAAAGCATGGCATTTTCTTTTGTTCTGCTGTACAGCATGGTAGTTCTTTTGTGTTGCTGGTAAGCATGTCGTTTTGGTCAGCGACTGTTCTGACATTGCTGCAGAGCAAGAGCTTCCGCTGCTGAGTGACTGTGCAGACCGTGGTTTGTCAGCACGGACTGAATGGTCTATGGATAAGTCTTGTCGTATATGCTGACACCTAGCGCTGGTCAAACACCCTGTATGCCATTCCATATGCAACTTATACAGTCTGTCATCAAGCAAAAGCTGTACTGAGTGTCTCATTGCCCAGCACAGCTGCATCTCTGTGTTGGCATCCCTGGCAGAACAGGCATGCTGCAGTTCTAGCCTTCAGGCATGATACAGCTTATCGTACAGCTTATCATACAGCTTGTGATACAGCTCATGATACAGCTCATGATGCAGTTGGACACTTTCTACAGCCTGCCAGTCTGTAACCTGATGCTGTGACATGTGCAGGTGTGCAAGCCAAAGGACTTTGCCATGCAAATCAACCTGCACATGGAGAACTGCTGGGGCATCGTCAGAGCGGTCATCGACCTCTGCCTCAAGCTGGACGAGGGCAAGTACCTGATTGTGAAGGAGCCCAACAAGCCAGTCATGCGCCTGTACTCAGTCCCTGAGAACGCATTTGAGCAGGTATGCTAGAACTGCATCAGTTTAGGCATGCATGTGTCTGTACTCAGTCCGTCAGAATGCGTTTGCAGGTAGATTGATTCTGATGCAGGCAGGGATGTGCCCCAGTTGTTTTGTTTCACACGGTTCACAAGATGTTGGCATACTTGCTGGTCTCTTTTCCAATGTTGCTCAAGTGTCAAGTCCGAGCTCTTGTATCAATAACAGTGTGAGTCTGCATTACCATTTTTGACTGATGTGAGCTCAGCTGGTCTGAAATATGGGCTGTCTTGTGGGGTCAGTCCGCAGGTGTTTGTTGTGTTGCTGCTGACCCATCACTGTTTGATTGTAGTTTGGCATGCATCTAGCTTCAGAATGACAGCTGTTTTGTGTGCCTCTGTACAGAACTACACTGATGATGCTATGCCTGAAAATGAGGAAGCCCCAGCAGATGAGGCACCCGGGAAGGCTGAGGATAAGGATGATGACAAAGACAAGGATGAAGAAGAGGACTAGTTCCGCCCACCAGAATTTTGTCTGTCAATGTGAAACTGGTAGAGTGCTGGTGTACTACTGCTGTAGGAAAGCTTGCATGGTGTAGAGTCTGATTGCAATGATGTACATTATTGCTACAGGTCTGTGGCCGTGCGCATCAGCGTGCAACAAAATGCATTCTACTTCACATGTCTTCTGTGCACACACAGGACCAGTAAATTGAATTTTGATGATCCACAACAGCAGGTGGCTTTAGTACAGGTACAGTTCATTTCAAGACGGACGCAAGATAATTTGCCAAGATTGCTGTAACAGTGCAGGAAATTAGCCTCCTGAGATGCTAACAATGCGTCTTTTACCTCAGCTCTGCTACAATTGCTAGCACACGTCATAGTGCACTATGGAAATGAACTGAAGCACACAACATCTTTCAATGTGAGGCAGTTCTGAAGCATACGAAAATGGGATGTTGGAATTATTTGGGTAACACTTGACATAACCTAGATGCAGGGGTCAATCTACAAGATGCAAAGCAACAAAACCCGACATCAGGCTAGCCATGTCAGGACAGCCTTAGGCCAAGAATTTACAGCGACTGTGCATTGGCAGAGATGTCAAGGTAACACTATACACACTGAGCTAATGACCGCCTGTAGGACCGCCTGATACCCCAAACATTTGTTACAGAAAAAGTTATAATTACACTTCAAAACAAGCATTTCTCTACAAAACCTGACGTGTCTGTATCCCAAAGAGCTGTGAAGGACTACAACAGCCCAGTCTTGAAATACCTTGTTGATCTGCAGCCTACCAGGTCAAACCATGTCACTATTGGATTGACTATGACTATGGTCTTGTCCGTCATTATGAATATGCGCCTGATTATGGCCATTGTGATGATTGTGGTTGTGACTGTGATCATGTCTATGATCAAGTGCATGCTGGTTATGATCATGATCCTGCTCATGATCATGGTGGTGATGATCCTGTGAGCTTGTCTCAGGCTGCTTAATGCATGGGCAGTCCGCATCTGAGACCTGTATTGTGGAATGATCAATGCCAAACGATCTGCAGTAGTGTGTGACACTGCCCAAGACTGCATTGGCATCACTGGTCTCTGTTGAGGTGATGTGTGCAGCCAAGATTGGCATGCCAGGCTTTATCAACCAGACATGCAAGTCATGAACTTCTGCTACTCCATCAATCTGCACAGCAACACTACATTCAGACAGCGACCTGTGAAGATGAAGCTTTGATGTCAATGCTGGAACAGCTCAGCCATCAAGGTTTGAACGAACAATGTAAAGACAAAGACCACCAACGGAGAGAGACAACAAGCTGAATGCCCACTTGGATTCATCAGCCCATTTGTTGGGACGCTATGCACGCAGTCTCCCCTTGTGCATGCAATGTAAACATAGTTGTCAAATTATGACAACAGACTGGCCTGCATGCATGCAGACAACCAATGCATATGTGCTGCACAGCTGTTATGCATGCGCTGAAGTGGCTGACAGGAAGAGCTGGTGCATGGCTGGCTGTTGCTAACAGCCATTTTTGTGCTTACAACGCATCAGCTGTGATGCTCAGCTGTAGTGCTGGCACTGATGCAGACAGCAGCAACAGAGTCATACCGCAAGCATCCCTTGCTCCAGTTTGTCAATGTCAATCTGACGAGGCACGCGCTCCATGAGGATGTCCCAGATGTCGCGCAAAATGGCTTTAGTGGTAAACAGCACCAGGATGGCAAAGATGAAGGTGCAAATGGGATCAGCCAGCTGCCACCTTGAATCATCCTGCAAATCATGTGCATGTCAAATGTCAACATGCTGCCAAATGAGCAGTGCCTGTGCAGAGCCTTGACAATGGAGACCAGCTTGGGCTCGTCGCTGTGCTTGTGCTCTTGAGTAGTGTAGCTCAAGCCTTGTGTTTCAGCTCTAAACCTCCCTGTATCACATTGCTACATGGCCTGCAGACCTGCTGCAGGCACAGCTTCACTTCACATATGCACAACAGATGCACAAACTGTATGTCCAGACCTTTCAACAGTGCCTAGTTGACAGCGCCAAAGTCAGCTGACCATCACAGAAGTGCAGCCATGCACAACTCATCCAATCATATGCCCCTTACCTGGTCATTGGATTCATACCACTCAAAAAATCATATGCCATTTATTTGGTCGTTGGATGCTACCACTCAGATCAAGAGCTCCTTACCTGTTTCCACCAGATGAGGGCTCCAGCAGCAGCCACCCCAATAGACTGCACAAAGTCCCCCAGCACATGAATCACAGCCCCTCTCAGGTTGATGTTGCCATCATCATGTCCATGAGCATCATGCTCGTGGCTGTGTGTATGGCTGTGGCCACCGCTGCCATGACTGTGAGCAGCATCACCATGGCTGTGGCCATGGTCATGATCATGGCCCCCCACCCCATGGTGATGATGGCCACCCAGAATTAGTAAGTTCAGTATGTTGATGGCAATGCCAGCAAGGGCAAGAAAGAACATTAGCTTGCCATCAACAGGAGTTGGGTTCATGATGCGGTGCACTGCTTCTGCTACTAGCATGCCTGTGACTGCCCAACTGCAGAGGACTGAGGCCAGAGCAGCTAGCACCTCCACGCGATGATACCTGCAGATGGAACAGCAGCAGTTCGAGGTAATACAGGAAATGATATTCAGGGCACATGCACAGGAACTATCATGAGCTTTGTAAGGTGACATTTGCTACATTGGCTTTTGAACAGCGTCATTGCACCCTGCGTGAGTGCATCTGTAAGAAGGCATTGGCTGCATGAGTGTGTCATGAACTGCGAGTGGCTGCCCCACACTAACGCGGCTGCAGCTGATGAGCTGATACAAAAGTGTCTGCATGCAGCAACAGTACAAGTTCAGGCCAGATGCACTGGACCAAGTATCTGAGCTAAGCACATGCGATGTATGCTGTGAGGTGCAAAGAAGGCAGCTTACCCAAAGGTGTGAGACTGCTGACTCCGCTTGCTAGCATACTGTGCAGCAAAGATTGCCACAGCAAAGCCGCCAACATCAGACAGCAAGTGAGCTGCGTCTGTCATAATGGCCAAACTGCAAAAAAACATAAATTTGACGAGGGTACTGTTGCGCTGTCAGTCTTTTGCCAAATCAACATCAGGAGACACTGACCTGTTGGCAAAATACCCTCCTACTACTTCAACAAGCATGAAAAGGAAAGAGAAGCACAACGCCAATATAAACTTGTTTTTGACCTGCAGTGAGCGGCTTGTTGTTTGAATCAAAAATCCGTGCGCATAATGTTACTTGTCTAGAGGCAAAACGACGTTCACCTTGCTGCTAGCTTGGGCCCCGCCGGCTAAAATGCAAGAAGTTCGTTCCTTCAGGGCTGCAGCGCACAATCAGGGAAGTTTCTTTCCGGCAGTCAACGACATTAGCTGAAGCTGCCGATCGAACTGCGAATTGCAGCACACCTGCAAACGGTGTGGGCCGTGTGTCATGGCCGAGAGGCAGCAGCGGTTCCCGTGCCGAGTCTGACATATCTTCTATTGAAGTCACAGCACTATTGCTCCAGGAGAGGACTTGACCAAAGCGCAAGGGCCTGTAGGCCTCACCAATGTGACAGAATATGGAGAATACGGCGTGGTACAATGTAGTCGTGGCCTAGCCTGGGTAGCAAGGGAAGCGAGGGAAGAAAGTATCGAACAAATGCGCCAGCATATAACGCCAGCATTACCATTCATTCATTATTTTTTTAGATTTTAAAGGTCGTTGGGGCCAACCATGACCATTGGACCAGTAGACTGAAAATGTCAAACAAAGATATCCAACTACTCTAAAGCACTTATGAAAACACTGATGTTCACAGCTGACGCACTCTAAGCTAAACTAAAGGTTATGTCCAGTTTGTGCTGCCATCAGGGCCCTGGTGTTCCTATGTTCAAAACATTCCCTCAAAAACCTAGCTATGACTTTGGGATCATGTACAGTAAAAAAAGAAGACAGTGTAGGGGCTGGGCCCCAAAATATGTTTGTGAATCTGTTCCTGATGGCACACTATGCAGGGCAATCAAACACAAAATGATGTTCATCCTCTGCTGAACCAGAAGTGCAGAAAACACAATGGCGTTGCTCCCTAGGCACCTGCTGTGCCAAAGGCAAAAGCCTACCAGTATCTGCATGAAGACCATGACATCCACATCTAAATCTGCTGATGAGTTTTCGGCTCTTGAAGCCCTTGACTGCTGAAAGGTAAGGTGCTGGGACAATTCTGGCTGCAAGGGTTGGTACCTAGCAACACTGCTGAGACTACCCCGATGCCATGTCTGTGCATAATGCTTTTTGGCATTGCCAATAACAGTACTCACATCTAAATCATCCTCAATGCTCAGACCTACAGATTGACCCTGGAGCCAACTGTGAACTTTATGGCTCCAAAAAAGGTGTGCCGGGTCATGCATGCCCTCAACAAAGGCACACTTGATGAGACGCTCATCATCAGACAGATTGTTGATGCGATTATGATATCGCAAAATTTGTTGCCACCAATGGAAACACAAAGGGAAACGGCCTAATTCACTGAGTCAGCTAGTACGATGACATTTGCAGTACTGTCCCTAACACCAAGTATGTGCTTCAGAAATTGTATATGCAGTAGCTCTGCAGCGTCACCTATCTTTTCATCGACACCCCACACTTCGCTAGCATAGCTCAAAATTGGTAGTACCAGACTGTCAGAAAGCTTGCACTGTAGCTCAGGATCAGAAATTGGCAAAAGAGCGCATCTGCGGTTCATGGAATGCATCGCTTTTTTTGCAGCAGAGATGTGCCATGTGCCAGGTTTTTGGTCGCATGAAATTCAAACCCAAGATACTTGTATGACTCCACTCGCTCCACTTCGAATTCATTGTTATTGAACACGAAGGCTTGACATGCAGCTTTTGATCCAAACGTAACCACTTTGGTCTTGGCCAGATTGACACTGAGTTGCCTTTGATGACAGAACTGTTGCAATGCGTCAAGCTGCCTCTGCAGCCCTGCTGCTGTCGTAGACATAATGATGAGGTCATCAGCGTATAGTAGCAGTGGAGTTAGTACGCCTGAGAGGCCACCCTAGGGAGGGTGCATCATGACCAACTGTGTCCATCAAGTGCTGCTCAAGTCCATTCACAAATAATCCGAATAGAGTTGCGCTGAGTGGGCAGCCTTGCTTGACTCCCATCAAGCAGTCAAAGATTTCTGAGATGCCTTCTGAGTTCCTCACAGCCGCACTGTCGTGAGCACACAAGGACTTGATGCAGTCAAGGATTGGTCCACGTATTCCTACCCGCTCCAACACCTGCCACAGCAAGCCACGAGGAACGGTATCAAATGCCTTCTTGAAGTCAACAAAACAGCAATACAGCTTTCCAGATGCTTTCCCTTACCGAATTGAGGTTTGCTGTGTTCTTCTTCTTTGCATGACTAGCTCGCCATGTTTTCTGCGCCTGTGGTCCAAGATGCACTGCTTAATCCAAGAGCGGGTGGTGGTGCCGCGCTGGCTATCGTTCTGTAGCGAGACCGACACGCGACGCGCGTGAAGTTGCAGGCTTGAGTTGCAAAACCGTATTCAGCTTTAGGCTGAAGTCGTAGGCTGGCAATCCTGCAGATCAGTTGCAGTTTCCTGACTCCTCCTGCGAAGTGAAGATCATGTGCATACATCTTGTGTACAGCATGTGTTTGCAGCATAGCGATCTTGCCATGCATGGCTCTGCTTGGTCAGACATGCAGAACAAGTTGAGCTAGTACGTTGCACATTATGGTGGCAAATTAATGAATGTGCTAGCACAGTCTCATTGGGCCTGACCTGAGTGTCTCCGGCTGCCAATATTCAGGCTGTTGATTTGCAGTCATGCTTGCAATTTTTTTATTGCACTGTTGGCAATGCATTGTTTGCGTGCAGGCCCTTGCAGAGCTTCTGGTTGAGGAACACAACAGAGGCCTCAATGCTGCGATGACCCACTTCACAGACCAGAACCCAGATGCATCTGTCATCCTATTTGAACTCCATAACCTGGAGCAAGCCATCCATCAGAATGCGTCATCATACAATATCACCAACTTGTTAGAGCCCTGCTATGCATGGCAGGACTCAGAAAAGCCTCTAATATTGAATGGTGCAATCCCCAATGTTTGTAGCAACCCAAGCAATTATGCCTTTTGGGATGCCTTGCATCCCACAGGGGTCATTCATCAGCTTTGGGGTGAGGCACTGGCAAAGCAGCTGCAGCAATTTTCAGTCCTCCATGGTGTTAGGATGAAAGGCATCAAGTCACATATGTATCCTGAATGGCATCTTGAACAGCCCAATCACCTCAAGCTTTATGGAAAGTTTCTATGATGTTGTGTTTGGTCACTTGAACAACGGTAACAACATTGTGGCTGTATTGTAAGTTCAAATTCACTCGGAAGCCTGATGCATCTCCCCAAGAGGAGTCCTTGCCTCTACATGCCTCTAGCAAGCACAACCGTTGTTCTGTATTATAACTCTAAACTCACTGATGCACCAACTTGCCTGTACATGCCTCCAGCAAGCACAACTGTTGTGGCTGGACTACTAGCATGCCACACATGGCAGAATGCCACTTATGAACAGGCGCAACTTTTTCGTCACAGTGATCAGGTGCACAGGTGCTCAAAGCTACTTTGCTGCATCGCAACAACCAGCATGCATGCTGACATATGTCCATACCGCTGCTGCAGTGCAACGTGATGCCATGGCCACATGTAATGTCAGCAGATCTCCTTTGGAATTTTTCGCAAGCGGGAATAAGATTCAACCCGTTAAGAAAGCGTTGCTGCTGACCTCGGGCAGAGTTGGCAATTTGCCGCGGGCACAGTGCGACAGCTGTGATATGGCCATGCCAGATGATCTAAAATGGTGATTGAACATGACAGCTGCCCACCAACTTGCCGCTTAGAAGCCGGCCGAGAAGCCAGGATTACATAACCAGCTGCTCTGTGACGGACACGTACAGAAAAGGGCAACGCCAACGTTCACTCAAGGAAGAAAGAGTGTTGTTAAGCAGAGCAAAACCTCATTTGACGCGCTTGTAAACTGATCAGCACCTCTTTCGTGCCAGTCGGCAGCATCGCTTGCTGCACACCATAGCATATATAGCTACACAGGCTGCGCAACCTCGACTCTGTGTGTTAGTAAAATTCGTGAAGATCACTGCAGTCAACTTCGGCCCACAAAGTCTTTGCCATGAAAGCCTACATCTTACTGTGTGTCGTGTTGGCAACCACGAGCTTGCAGCTCAGCCACGCTCGCCCCGCGCGTTCCTTGCTGCAGAGCGCCTCGGCCTCGTCAGAAGCTGAGGCCGCGTCATGGGTGTCTGCGAACTTGACTAGCTCCTCTCCTAACGCGACAGCTGCTTCGTACGCTGTTGCCCAAGCAGCAGCATCCGCAACTTCTTCCGGCCATGCATCGACAGACCTGGCATCTGCCTTCGTCACTGCGCTGGTGAAGGGAGATGCCGCATCTGGTAACGCCACCGCCCAGGCCTTCGCGTTGGCCTTGACCAACACTAGCGGGAACTCCAACAACCAGCAGACCATCGCTCAAGCATACTCGTCGGCGGTGCTGTCTTTTTACGAAGCCAATAACATCCAGGTGTGCACTGCAGTGCCCTGAGCAGCTCACACTCAGTGACGTAGTTGTGACACAGACTTTGCAACGTCTGCCTAAGCCATTCTTCCACCCTCAGACTGATCATGCTATCCCTAGGAAGGCATAACTCATTGTATCTGTTGAGTTTGGATGTGCCTTGTGTGCAGGCTGCCTCACAAGCTGTTGCTGCAGCCCTGTCTGTCAACCAGGGATCTTCTGTTACAGCAGCAAACATTGCTGCCTTCTCAGCTTCCAATGCCACTGCCATTGCTGCTGCAAAGACTGCAGCCAACGACACTGCTCGCCCAGGCATTAACTGCCTCGACTACAGCTATGCCTATGCAGATGCCATCACCACAGTGCTGCAGAATAATCAGACCTCTGCTGCTGCTACTGGAATCGCAGCTGCCTTTTCCCAAGGCTGTGCAGTCTCAACAGCCACCGGTCTTGCCATCACAGAGGCCATCTACAACATGGGATGCAACAATGGCATTGGAGCTGCACTCATCAGTAAGGTTCCATTGCACTCAGCAAAAGCCTGTTGGTGTGTTGTGCTGTCTGTACGCTCTGTTGTTTATGAGTGTCAGAGTTCCTGCTGTCTTGCTTACTGCCCCATCACTCACAAAGCTTAGCCAAATTCAACAGTGAAATGGTTACAGTCAAGCACCTGCATCCATGGCGGGGTTGACTAAAGCAGGAGACCTCAAACACATCGTCCGAGCACGTCTGCATATCTTGTAGCTGGAATAGGACAATACATGTACAGGGACAAGCAGCTGCATAGTCCCAGTCACAGATGCTGGGCTGACGACTAATTTGTGCCTAGTCAGCAGTGCCTCGATTAACACCACACGTGCATTTCCAGGTGCACAGGCTGTAGCCTCAGACAGCACCAACAGTTACTCAGGAGGAGCAACAGCATTCGCCTCAGCATCAGCTCGCTTCACTGTTGTGCGTCAGTGCCTGCTGAATGCTACAGTCGCAGCAAGCGCTGCAGCCAGCAGTGCTGTCTCCACAGCTCAAACTGCCATTGCCAGCAGCAATGCAACTGGCGCGACCAGTGTGATCCAGAACAACATCTGCAACCCTGTGACTGCCACAGCTGTGGCCCAGGCCTTTGCTGAGGCTATTGCTACCGGCACTGGTTGCAATGGTGTTGTATACACTGCCATCTCAAGTATGCCTCTGCCCATGCAAAAAGTGACTGCCCTGCTGCAGTGATGACTGCCTTGTTTGGTGGGCTGACACTAGTGCTTGTCTTGCTTTTCTGACAAACTTGTCACTGACATTCTAAGCAGGTGTTTTTGTCACTGGTTCCAATATGCATAGCATTTTTTGTCTATTTTTTTGCAGCTGTGCCATGGCATGCTTAGGCCACCTTGCAGCAAGTCAGCCACACAAGCTCCCATGAGTGAAGTCACAAAGAAAGTATCGCTTGGTCAAACATCGCCGTCCATTGATCAAATTTCTGTTTGCTTGCAGCCGCTTATGCGTCATCAACCGCTACCATTACATCATGCGGCGGCGGCAGCGCTACAGCAACTGCCACAGCATCTGCTGCAGCGTCACTCTTCTTCAGCTACCCATCCATTGCCAATTGCAAGAACCAGACCATCCCAGTAAACCCCACCCCAGCAGTCCCCATCACCGCCGTCCCAACCCCTTCAATCACCCCAGCTGCCACCCCTGCAGCCACCCAAACAGCTAGCCCCGCTGTGATTGTGACTCCAAACGGCCCATTTGCCCCTGGTCTGGCCCCAACAGCGGCCCCTGTGTCTGGAAAGGCCCCTGCCACTGCTCCTGCAGCTGCTGTGGCAGCTGCACCTGCTCATCAGGCGGCCCCGGCTCCTGCCCCTGCAGCAGGTGAGACTTGCATGTATCTACTTTAGCTGCCCAGGTGACAGTCATTGTAGATAGGCAGCTGGGTACTTTTGTTCCAACTATCATTTCTGGTGTGCTGCTATGCATACATGCAGGATGCCAGGCATTGGCATAGCAGATTGTTTGTGCAGTGCATGAACAGCAAGCGGCGCTGCACACAGGCGAGCCTGAGTGCCACATTTGATTGCTGTGCCCAACCTCTTTAAGACTCTAGTCCTGAACATAGAACAGAAAAGACAAAATAGGCCTTTTGGTTGTCATAACAGGGGCCTTCCAACGCAGCAGTTTGTAGCAGTCCTGTTGTGCACATGACAGATGCTTTGGTGCAGTAAACTCACCATGGGATGTGCCGATGCAGGCACACCAATTGCAGCAGCACCCCAGTCTGCACCATTGTTTCCTGCTGCCATGGCTCCAGCAAGCAATGCGGCATCTACCTCAGGATGATTCATCTCAGACAGTTCACAGCTGATCAGAGCTAAGTTTAGCAGAGCTTGGGTTGAAGATGATGAGCCATGTTTGGCGTTGTGAGCAGCAAGATGAGCTATACAATCAGCAACAGAGTCATGACTTATACATAAGAGCGTCAGAACAAATGAATGAGTGCAGTCCAACTAATGACACCTGAAGCAAGTGCAGATCAGTGCTGAGTGAAGGCAGACCTGGCGCAAAACGAGTTTGTGTGAGTTTGTGAGTTTGAAGTATCGCAAACGAAGGTTGCAAAGGATTGTGAACCCTTGAATTGTGTTGTGAAAGTTCAGAATTGAATATACTGTGACTCTGTGACCCTGTGTTGTGAAAGTTCAGAATTGAATATACTGTGCCTCTGTGACCCTGTGTTCTGCACAAAGATTTTCTGAGATATGTGTTACTGATGTGTTGACTGGTAGGCTATAGCTAGGGTAGGTCTTTGGTAGCAACTGGACCAGCCTTGGTGATGATTGGCTTGCAAAATCGTTACCTTTGTAACAGCTGTGTTGGCATCCTGTTGTGTGTAACAATTACATTTGCTGATTCCTACATAACAGGTCTGGATGGAAGCTGGTTTTGTCTTGTTTGGAGGCTGTGGTCTGCAGTTATGATATGTATACTGTGGCAGGCACAAATGCCACCTTCACTTTCATTCTGTGTCACAAGCTTGTGCCAAAAGGTTACCATACAGCACAGTATGTGCACGAAGTGCCTCCTTCGACAAATGTGCACAGCCCTGCCTTTCAGCTTCTGTTATGTCCACAAAATAATTCATTAATTATGTTGTTCAATCTGGGTAACATATGGCAGGTTTGTCACAAGGGTCACAGTAACTCTATGCGTCAGTCAATGCCGACAAAGCATAATGAACCGACGGCAGGCTCCTGGTGGTGATGAGAGGTTTGTCACAGACCGTCTGTGTGACGACTTAAACGTAATTACGATGCCGGCCCGCTGACAAGATCTGATGAAACGCCAGCTGGCACAAGTCGGTGTCGGAAAGTGCTTTTCCGAAACGTAGTGACACGCAGTGCCCACAGCAGCTCGTCACTTCTCTTCTGTGTTCACCATAGCCATGGCGATTGCGAAATCAACGGCACTGCAGGGCACAAGCTCTCCACGAGGATGGTTCGTTATCTCACGGGCAACTTTCTGGATCTTCTGGGCGCTCAGCACGGTATGTGCATTTCGAGTTGACTGCCTTGTCGCACATAAAGTTTTTGACATTATGTACTGGCGAACCAGCTTTCCTGCAAAGACGGTCTGTGTTTTGTGATTGCTATTGCTTGATCAAGCGTTACGACCCGCGCCAAGCTTACGTAGCACTATTCGTGTCCTTTGCCTTGCGCAATCATTTCTGAAAGCTCCGCTGACAGTTACATTGTATTGCAGCTTGTCAGCACAGCGTTTGCTGTTCTCGCCCTGATCAGCTTTGTTCAGATGCACAGAGTACACAACACAGCCAACTTCTCCGGAGGCAGACAGATCCGCGGCCCTATGGCAGGTACATGCCTGCTGTTGTCGAGTCTCACAGCGAACACCTTCAAAGTGATGCAGACATTAGAGACTAAAAACTGACACTCCTGGTTGTGTGCTGCAGCGGAATTCTTTGGGGCAGTAGCAGTGGTCTTCACAAATGCATTGGCATTCATCACATTGCTGTGGAAGACAGCCAGGCGTGATGGCACTGGGTTCTGGTGAGCTGCATGACTGACAACTGACTTCTGTGCTGCTTTGACACTCCAGCCGCACATACTTAGTCATTGCAAATCCCTACCTGCAGCTTGTAGCAAATCCAGCAAAACCTGACCAGTCTGTGCATATTCTATGTTCTGGTGATAGCTGAACAAAACCCTTGGCCTTGCAATTGCAGGTATGGCTATGTGGTGGCTTCCTACGGCATCACAGGCCTCTGGCTGGTCCTATCTGGCATTGTCATGTGGGCTGGCAACGACAAGACTCTGTGGAACACAAGTATGGCTCCTGACTCATCTTGCACCTAGGTCTGCTGCTTTTGTACAGTACGCCATGACTCATGCAGCAACTCAGTGTTTGCATTTGCCCTGCAGCATTGGATTTGTCTGCCCTGTCACCTGCTGCCTGTATTGCGTAGCTAGCCAGAATTCCTCTCTGCACTGATCATGATCTGAGCCATGAGTTTCACTCATGCTGCAGAGCACCATGTCCAAGGCGCATTGCTATTAACAACAAATCAGAGCCAGAAAACCAACCTCTTGGGCAGTTTTCTGACTTTTTTTGTTGAAAGCCTGCATACACCTCGTTTGCTGCGTCATGCTTGAATAAATCAGTGAGCCTCAGCTGCAAGCCTCAAAAGCAACCACCTTGAACATATGTTGTGACAAAACACATGCATGCTGCAGTTGCCTGACTGGTTGCCTTGTTGCTCATGCAGCATCTCACTGGGGCCATGGCTTGTCAGTGGCTTATGATGTGGCCTTTGTATTGGCATGGGTGACAGCTGGAGTCTACCTGCTCACATGGGCCATGCTCTTCTTCTTCAGGAGGACCTTTAGTCAACCTGCTGCAGGTCAGCCTCTGCTTAGTGATCACCAGCTTTGCCATGCTTGCGCATAGATGCATTGACAATGTTTGCATATAATTTGGTATGTGTTGATGCTGGGCTTTTTTGAGTTCATCATTGACATGGCAAAACCCAGCAGATAGGGTTGTACTGCATGAACAACATCAAACATGTAGGCTGTCACATGTTGCTTGTAGCGCTGAGTTGTAACTCATGTGACACTGGCTGTCGATCATTTGCAGAGTAAAAGCATCAGAGCATAGCAGTTCATGTTGACATTATGCTGTGTGCTGCAGTGGTTCATGACACAGAAGCTGGAATGACTAGTGCCTACCCAGCTGCCAACACCTACACATCACCTGCATTTGCAAACAGCCCCAGGGCAGCTACCACAACTGCCCCACGCGGCTGGTTTGCACGCAAGCCAGCCACAGCTGCAGGTCCCCTGACAGCAGGAGCAGCTGCTGCTGCAGCTACCAGCACTGCCACCAGCAGCAACACTGGATCTGTCCCTGTCAGCACTCCATCACCAGTCGGACCATTAGAGACAGCGACACGCACACCGGCACAGACAGCAGCGCCCAGTCCATACGGTGCTTTCACACAACACAATGGACACCAGAGAAGTGATAGTGGCCCGGCACAAGAGCAGTCCATGCTTGCAGTTCCAGAACCTGCTTCAGAAACTGCTGGGGCCAGAAATGTGGTGTACGCCAGGGAGTCTGAGATGGGCCCTGTTGGGCCTTCTGGGGCTACAGGGGCATTTGGCCCTAGCCAGGCAAACAATATGAACGGAGCAATGTATAACAAAAACAAAGCTGGCTTCTTCCAGTCTGCATAACCCTTTGCGGCAGAAGATGCAAGACAATGCTCTCCTGCTATGAAGATCTAAGCCTGGCATGTTTTAGAAAACTGACATGCACTTTGGAGCACCATAACTACTTGCAAGCCTAATTGTTTTCTGCAAGATTGCAACGTATTCACTAAAGATATGTACATGATGTTTATACGGTAAGTTCTGACATGCCGCAGTGCTTTGTGCAGTACAGACTATTCGTAACTTATGCATTGCAACTTCTTTTGTGTATGAACACTATGGACTTTTGTTTTGTTCATCCCCTGCCTTCTGACTTGTTTTGCAACCTCTCGCAGCTGCTTTATTTGATTTGAGAACGTTGCATACTACAAGATACAAAATTGACACTAGCCAAAGTATACTACTCAGTGTACATACGTAATGGCGTTCGTATATGCCAGTTATTGAAAACACAGCATAGACACATGTGATGAGCATGAAGGCTATGAAGTACATATGTTGAGTCATCATGAAGTCCAGACAAATGGCCTGGCAACACTGTGTTATTCGAAGCGCAAGCACGAGGGATTCTGTGTGAGCAGGAGCTAGAGGCTCAAATATGTTTGACAAGCTCTTAGACAACAGCACGCATCCTGACCAAGCCCTGCAAAATGCATGAGACACAGCATCAATTGTTACTCAGCCCACAGCGCAAGCCGCACAGCATTGTGAGGACACAAATTCGCTTTACTTGGCATCCACCATTGCAATGTTGACCAGCAAAAATAACGAAGCAGGCCAATACCATATTTTCAACAATACATGGACAACATTGACAAACATCCGTAACGGCTTTGTATAGCTCCAGGTCGAAAACCCTGAGACCATAGCACAAGAATCGAAGAAATGTCATTGCAAAGTGCATTAACTGCTTCAGTCACTACCATTCAACAAGTCACAATCTGTGAACACTGACACACTCTTGTAGAGGTCTTCTCTCACCGGACAAATGCAATCTAGACCATGACATCAGGAACCAATGCTAATGCCAGAAACTTGTATCAGTATTTCAGCTGTCCTGTGGTGTGGCCTGCGTGACAACTCTCTGCCATTCTGCTGAGGGTGGAAGTCAGCCATGCAACTGATGACAGTTCATATCATGACAAACAGCATGACTAACTCAATAAACTTTTCCAGGAGCCTCCATGGTCATGAGCAGGTATCAGATGTCTGCAACGACATCGTTTGGTAGCATGGCTTCCAGAAAGAAGCTGTTGGCTGCTTCAGCAGGGCCCACATGGCTCAGATACAAAACACGCTCTGCCCTTGTCATGGCTACATATGCCACATTGCGCGACTCTCGCGTCTGCAGCAAGCACTGCCAGTCAGGCAACAGCTCAAGATGCAATGGCATGTGTCTGTTTTGTGTTGCATTAATGTTACTCCTTGTGAAGTGTGTCCCAATTTGGGTCAGATGTCAATACCTGAAGCTGCCCTTGTTCAGGTTCTATGAATTTTTGACTGTGTCTCAGGTCCTGCCAGACAGATGTGGGCACAGACAGATGTGGGCACAGACAGATGCGGGTAAAGACAGATGCAAGCACCGACAAGACACTTCTGTGCAGCTTGTCATCAGTGTCAAGCAAGCAATTGAGACACATCGCGATTCAGATAGCTGGAGTGGGTCTACTTGCCATGCAACTGAGGCATCTTGCATGCCTCCAAAGTACCCATTGATCAGCATTGAGATGCAGCTGTGGCTGCTTTCAAGTGACATTCGGCCACATCATCCAAGCAGGAAACATGAGGAGGCTTGCCTGCTGCAGGTCTACCCCAGAGGAAGCACACGGCAGGTAGTGCCAGGCTTTAGTGTCCAGCCCAACCACGAAACACACCACGCACTCCAAACCCTTGACGGCATGCACGCTGCTCAACACCAACTGCAGCCAGAAGAGGAGGGCATTGTAGGTCTGCAGCTGAATGCAGAATTTGCCCTCTTTTTCTTGAAAATGTTTGTGGCTTTTTTCTTAGAATATCTGGGGGATGATGAGCAAAACAACCAAATGGCAAGAGGTTGAAAGAGAGAAAGGTGGTTGCTCATGGAGACGTGAATTCCATACATCACTGGACTATAACCATACAGTAGAAAATGTGAAAACTGGCCTGTCACGCTGTAAAAATATGCTGTTGCCTCAGCACAGTCGCAATGCATGCAGGCATAGGTTTTAGGCAAGGCAAGCGAAAAAACGTCTGATGCTCACATCTTTTGCCAAATTCCCAAAATGCAGGTCAGGATGTAATGCATATCAGTTCTGACACAAGACATCAAGAATGGCGTTGAACCGCCTTGCATGAATTCTTCCCCTTCTTCCTGATACATCAGTCGGTGTACAAACCTTGTCGCGACTGTTGCCAGCAATGCCGCTAGATGGAATCTGGGGATCTGCCTCTTCAGCATCTTCTAGTAATGCATTGTCTCCCGCCAGTACCACATGGGGCTTCAGCCCTCCCCGGCTCAAAATGCCCCTCAAGTGGAACAGCTGCCACCTGGCTCGAGCCAGAATCCTGATCTGGCTGTAGGGCACCCCTGGACCCCTCTGCACCCCTGCTCGATCATGCCAGACCCCTACAGCAGTTGTTGTTAGCGACAACGCTGAGGAGTTTGTCTTGATTGGCGTCGCAGCATGATGTCTTTTGCAGTTGTCTGTGCACTCTAACACCACACACCCTTGAAGCAGGCTACTCACGCATTCAGGCAGCAGCTGCTGGTTACACTGTGATCATTCAGACATTGCTGGCCAGCACTACATATTGCATTATATTGACAACAATGATGTGGGCCAGCAACAAACCATCTGTGTCACAAGAGAACATTGATAACACAACTAAAGACTATGTGGCCAGCCCCTACCATATTCATGCCACCACTTGACACACTCAAGAATGTGTTGACCTTGTGCCTCCTTGCTACTATACCGCACAAACTGCACAGGCTTGTCTTCTGTCCCAGGGGCAGCTTGAAGGGCTTTTGGAACACAAGTGCCCCGGGCAGGGTTCTGGTAGTTGCAGGCAATGAGGGCGTTGCTGTGAGCTACAATGCTGGGGGTGGATCGATAGTTAGTGATCATGGCAAGTCGCTGCACTGCTGTGTAGTCCTGCTCAAACTGATCCTGCAAACACATCGACTCACAATGATTTGCGTCTCAACATGCTCTCACGCTGCAGGCCGGAATTTGCAGTACAGGAACACAGCAGAGCTAGCTAGTGGTGCAATGCTAGGTGAACCCTACTAAGATGGTCCAGGGCTCGCAAAACTGCCATCTTGTCTGGGCATCTGTATTCCATGCAATGTTCCCTGTAACATGTGCAGGTAGCAATGTGTTTGTGACTAATGTGTATGTGACTAATGTGTTAGTGACGAACATGTAGCCGATCCATGGTGTGTGGCCAATGCTGATATTCCTGCTACTGCAACTTCCGGCAGGGACAGCAGCAGAAAGGTGTTGTGTGTACACACGGTACAAAGGATTGCACAGCTATGCATTGTGGCCGTCACCTCTGATTCTGCATTGCGTGCCAGTGGGAGGGTCTACTCACTGCATTGCTGTCTGTTGCCTGACACAGGCAAATGGGCAATATGCTTTGTTGAGATATTCTGCTATATGTTGGCAATGCGGGGGCTGCCCATTGCAACTTTGAAGTCCTGTAAGCTTTGGGGTCAATGGCAAAGGCTGCAGGGGTGTGGTGTACAGGATCTAATCAGATCGATGTCTCAACAGCATACACGTTTATGTTGAACCGGACCAACAGTCAAACAAGCTGGGTTGGTGATATGCTATGCACTGCATTGCAGGTCACTTAACACAACACAAGTGTATCTATGCACACGTTCAAAAGAAAACTGGCCAAGTCTTGGCATGAGTTTGTGTAAAGCTCACAATATTTTGGCGGCGGTGTCAGAAATGACAGAGCCTTGGCATGAGTCTGTGCAAAACTGACAACGCTGTTGGCAGTGATGCCATACCTCAAAAAGGCGCACATCAGCTCCTCGCCAGTCATAGATAGCCTGGTCACCATCTCCCACAATAGTCACCCTCTGACACAATCTACCAGAGCTGGCATTGCAGGTGAGGGCGTTCAAAAGCCTGTACTGAGCATGCGCTACGTCCTGGAACTCATCCAACTGCATCAAAAACATGTCGTGGTCAAGCCAGGATAGAAGGCTAGTAACATGCTGAGCATGACACAAACAGTCTATGTGTTTCAGTGATCATGGCAGGAGGCTTCTGAGGCAGCAGCCCGGAGCAAAACAGTCAGGATCAAATGCAGCAGGCAGTGAGCCCTTTGAGTGAGTGAGTGAGTGAGTGAGTGAGTGAGTGAGTGAGTGAGTGAGTGAGTGAGTGAGTAGGTAAGTGAGTGTGCATGCATGAGTGAGTGTGCATGCATCAGTGAGTGCAGGCATGAGTGAGTGTATGCATGCCTGAGAGAGCAAATGAAAGAGAGAGCGAGCGAGTGAGTGAGCAAGTGAGTGAGTGAGCGAGCGAGCAGGTACACGTGTGACAGAGTCAGCAAGCTGCTGAGCATACATGCATGCAATTCAGGCTCAGATCGGCCACAGTCATACGCTGATGCATGTGCACCCATGCTTTGCGTGTGCTGTGCCCTCAAAGCGCTCACCAGCCAGGCTTGTCGCGAGCTCCAATAGCCAAAGATCCTGGCAGCTGCCTTGAGGGCAGGCTTCTCACTGCAGGATAGTTGCTGAGTGGCAATATGCCAGATGCGTGTTGCTTGCCCCAGCAGCTCCCACACAATAGCATCGCCGTCCTGCACTCACAGTGAACCCACTGTCGTCAACCCAACTGTTGTGAACCCACTGTTGTCAACCCACCCGCTGTTGAGAACCCATTCTTGACAACACACCCCCTGTTGAGAACCCATTGTTGTCCACACACCCGCTGTTGTGAATCCATTGTTGTCAACCCACTGCTGTGTACCCATTGTTGTCAGCCCAGCCGCTGTTGAGAACCCATTGTTGTGCGAGCTTGAAGTGAGTTAGACCTACTGTTTCGCTCATATTCAACACACTGCTGTGATGTACATGTGGGGCAGGGTTCTGACCTGTAGACTGTGCACCAGGGCTTTGATGGCTTTCTTGACAACAATGTCTACATCTCTGCTGGAGTGCCAGCTTAGAGCTGCCCAGCTCATACTTGATCCTTGAGTCTGACAAGAAGGCTGCCATGATATCACGCTGAGCTGCCGCTTGCTCCCACACTTGCTGCATTCTGTACACGCCCACCTTGGTATATTTTACAAAGCCCTGCAGCAGAAGGGAATTGTTAGAAGCTGTGTGTTGCCAGAGGACCGCAGGTTCATGAGCCCAAAACGCAATGCGGGACAAGACAAAGTGGGCATCAACACCCGCAACCACAGGAACAGCAGCAGCAACTGAAAGACAGGTTTGCAGCAGCAGCTTCATTGTGGTTAGTCGCAGCAGCAGCAGCAGCAGCATTTGTACAGTGTGAACAATTATGATTTTCTGCAGAACACACTGAAGTTGCAAGACAGCCTCAACAATAATGGCAAATGTGATGACTGGTTACACATGTTTGAGTGCCATGTTTGGTGTGGACATGCACTGCAAGCCCTGGACTGTAGGGAAGTTTTTGTGTGGTATGGAGACAAAAAAGATAAACAAGGGCACACAACCAACATGCAACAGAAACAGGCTTGACTGAGTTGAAGACGACACCAGTCATGTCACCAATGCCATCAGGGATGACGTCCTATGCTAGGTGCTCAATGTATAATGTTGAAGTGCATGTATAGTGCGAAAGGTGCAGTCACAACTGCTGCGCAATACGCTGAGCTGGCGGAGCAAGCCAGTTTTGGCAACAGTGGTGTCACCTGCTGCAAATGATGGCACAGCAGCTCTGACATGGTGTCAAGCAGATCCTTACACACATCCGCTTTTGGATCAAATTGGCATCTGCCATGTTGACGCCATAGCTCCATTTCTTGTTGAATGTGGCTGGAGAGAAAGTCCTTCACCTCTTCTTGACCCAAGATCTGTCAACATGCAAGATGCTGGTCGCTTTGATGTTTGACTCCTTGTGTTGTGAGCTGCTTTGTGTTGTGAGCTGTTTTCTGTTGGCTGATTCATACGCTGACATGACACGTCATGTGAACAAAGCAAGATCTGCATGGTGTGTGGCAGACAGATAATAATAGCGCAACAAGACACGTCAAGGCGTCCAAACAGCTGGACAGCTGGCGAGACACAGCACGGCACAGCATTGTGTGCTACAGCATGGACCAAGTATGGCATGTTGCAGCACATCATGGCACAGCTCAGCACAGCATAGGACAGCACAGCATGGTACAGCATAGCACCGCCCAATGCAGGGCAGCTAGATAACATGAGCACTCACTCTGATGGCTGATTTGCCCTGAAGTCTGTTGAAGTCATTTGCCATCCTGAGCCACAGGCCATCAAAGGTATGGTTGTGTACGACTCTGACACACAGCCCATCTAGAGTCTGCTCCATATGCTGCTGAGCCCTACACCAACACAGACCACACCTTGGCCTTGTCTCCAAGCAAGGGTGACACTAGCACAACCCCAAAACAGTGACCTTGAGTAACATCAGCCGTGACAAAGCATCCAAAACGCCCAACAATGCCATTGCAAAGAGCCCGGTGACATCATGAATGAAGGGCTGACAATGAGTGGACCCAAATGTCACGTCTGTCCAGAGACACCAGTCTTGACATGCCAACTATCACACCATGTATGGAAGTTGTGACAGCAACAGCATGATCCCTGGGCATGAACAGTAATGGAGGTATCAGCAACAGCGTGACTAAAATGCATTGTGGAACACCTTCTGGAGAAGGTGAGAGCCACGACATCATCAGGGGCACCGCCGTTCTGCCTGAGAATGCCAATGATGTACAGCGCCCTCAATGCCATGACTGTCGTCTTGCCAGAGCCAGGACCTGAGCAGCAAGACACCATGTGTAGCCACTACACAAGTCACAACAAATTATGAACAACTTTGTGCAAGGTTTGCGAAACAGTTTGGCAAATGACTGCGGGTGAACTAACTGTGAAGATGTGTTAGTTTATGGAATACACGCCGCAGGGTATTTGACAGTGCATGAGATCAGCAGGTGTAGAGAAGACATGCTGTGTCCATGAGACAAGGGCAGCATGTGAGACCTGCATTGATTAGCAATGGATGATTGATGTCAGCCACAACAGCATTGTACTGCAGAGGGTCATATGTGCTCCTTCCAAACTTCAACAGGTGTTGAACATGCCGGCCCAAGCGCTCTTGCACCAAGCCAGCCTGCAAGAAGTCAACGTATGTTGTTGCAGGCTGTGTGTTCTTGCAGGCTGTACATAATCAAAGCCAGCGCGTCGTGGGTTGCCAAGCGTCAACAACAAGCCTGACACACACACACACGAGCTCTCTGTGGCGTTGATAGCATACACACCAATGAAGCGACCACAGAAGCTCTATGACAGGTCTCTCATGAGGTATCAGGAAAGCTTCTATGTTGATCCATATCAGGTGAGTGTGTTGTGACTAGCTGCCAAATGCTGTTTCAGATGAAACAGTGCAGTCTGCAACCACATCAGTTCAGAAGATGCTGCTGATGCCAGACAGTCCTGTTACTAACTGTACAAGGACATGCATGGGTGCATGCAAGCCCTGACAGCATGGCTGACACCAATTTCACTGCACTTCACAGGGTTGAATGTCTGCAGGTATTTGCAATGCAAGCAGGTAGACACAGCAGAAGCCTTTGAGCTGCTCAAAACTGACCTGAGGATGAAACTCGTTTAGCAACTGGTGGATGTAGTCTGATAGGGTCAAGGACCCGCGGCATTGCCTGCATCAAATAGTCAGCCTTGCAAATGTGCATCTTGCTCCACACCTGCACGGACTGCACTCACACTGGCAGCGCCTTGAAGTACATCACGCAAAGACCCAACAGTAGATACGTGCCAGCCAGCTGACTGCACAGTGGCTTTTACGATGCAACCTGATTTGTGGCTACACTGCCACTTGTGTTTTGGCCAAAAGGATTATCGTATGTAAGCATGGCATGCATAGAAGGACTTGGAACCAAGCTGAGCCAACAGCTATTTACTGCATGCAAGCACGGAGGCACAGGTACCAGGCCATGTCATTTTTTAGTCCGGGTGAGGCTTATGTAGATAATTCTGCAGCACATGATGCTCATGCAGAACTGTAGCTCACCTGGTAGCTGTGCTGTCTTGGTGGTCATTGCTTGCAGCATAAACACTGCCCTGTCAGCACGCTGGGGTCCAGATTCACTTTGCCAGTGTCTCTGTATGGTCAGTACCTGCAGCAGCAAAGCAGGCGCAATCCAGTGTCACATTGTTTCTGATGTTTGCTATTGCACCCTTGATGTTGCACCCTTCATGTTGAAGCTGATGCAGCTTTGTACAAGTGCCCCTTTGAGTGGCATTGTCTGAAAGTCAGGGTGCATAACACAAGGCACAGCATGCCGTTGTGCTGCAGGTGAATAGTGGATTGCATGCAAAAACATCTGCTTGTTGCCACCTGGCTCTATATAATATGGCATCCAGCAAATCCATGGTTTGGTCATGTGTTGATATCAGGAAGGAGCATATCAGGGTTATAAATGCCAGGTACCCTTTCTGGTGTGTCCTTGCCAAAGCTGATGATCATGATGGGGGTGTCTGCGTACCTGATGCAGGAGGGGGCGTAGCTCAAAGGTGAACAGCCCAGCATGCATCTGCTGAGTGAACTTCAGGCACAAGGCTTGCACCAAGCTGAGGGTAGCATCCAGTACAGGCTGCTGCTGCATCAGTTGAACTCTGATGCATGTGAGGGCAACTAAGCGGCGCATGAGGCAGGCTGATGCTGCCTTGGCCTGAAAGGACTTGTGGGATTCATCTGTGCAGTGGTGGCTGTTTGGGCTGCGGCGCCATCTGGATATAAGCTGAGACAGGCCTTGTAGCATCTGCAGGGAAGCAAAATACAAAGGTCAGCATTCACCTTTGCCTGATCCGCTGCCTAATTGAGCAACAAAGGATTTTCTTTGTATTATGTGCAATGGCCATGCTTGCAACTTACCACTCATGCACAATATGCACCACCTGTTCAAGTGTGCAAGCAATGTAAATCTAGACTGCAAAAGATGCTAAGCTAATGCAGGTACTTAATGTTGGAATGACAAGGGCTGTTCAAGTCAATAAGGTGATGGTCTATCTGTCACCTGTGCACACTCAGCGTCACCATAAGATATGGCAAAAGATTTGACTCCTTCTGGGTACAGCAGCAAGCCATTGTCAACCCAGCAAACTTCATCAGCATTATCAAATGGCTTTCTAGCTCCGACAAGGGATTGAAGTTGCGCCTCCATCTCCAGCAGCTGCCTTCCTGTTGCTGTATGCTCAGGCAAGAGATCACACCTGCTCAGCCTTGAATGCAACACTTCAGCACTGCGACCTTGGAGCAGTGGCAATGCAGAGGCAACAGGGCTGCTGTGTAAAGATGTGTCTATAGCTTGCTGTGACATAGGAGTAGGAGAATTGAGTTCTGTGTTGGCCTCCACTAGAGGGGGTCTGGCAAGTTGAGGAGAGGCGGCGTGTAGCTGGTGTAGTGCACTTGTTGGTGAACACTGTGCTGGTTGTGATGCTAGTGAAGACTGTGACTGTTCCTTGTCTGCCCTAAAGAGATCCCTTTGTGTTACTCGCTGCTGCTTAGACCGCTCTGTGGACAGCAGCAGGTCGGAACTCTGACTTGTCCTACGCTTCTGACCGCTGTAGCTTCTTGCGTGCTGCTGTGGCGTTTGCAACTCTTGTTGGAGCCTGTGAAACTGTGCCTTTGGGGCCAGGTGAGCGTCTGCAGGCTGTTGCTTGACGGACTGTGAGCAAATTTCCTGAGTGGATGCATCCTTACTGTCTGGCATGACAATCACAGAAATCGCCAAGGGAGTGAAAATGATCAGAATTACGCTTGCAAACGCATGTCACACACTGGAGACGCCAAGGGCAGTTGGCGACGCAAAACGATCTCTAGGAAGTCGCAAGCACCTTTGAACGAACGGTGGCACACACGCGTCATTGCACCATCAGCAACACACAGATCGGCTTTGCGGTTTTTGTTTCCTGAGGACGCTCTGCCGGAAATCACGGCTTGCCGTGCTATGCACACTATGATCTGGGCATGTACGCTGTTGGTTACGCTGCAGAGTGCGTACCATTCATACCGTCAGATCCCGGAAGCTCTGAGCAAGTCAGCGGTGAGCGCCATCGTAAGGCCGCAAGTGGGTCTCGGCACTTCCGAATCAGCACGTTGCGACTTGAGGCCTGGCAGAATTAATCACATTTGTGGGCTGCTCCAAGCTTTCTTGCTAAAGCAATCAGTGATCTGAGAGGTTGCAGCTGCCCATGCGTCGGATCTGCTTCGCTACGCCTGCGGCCCTCGGGAAGCTGACGACGAAGGTGACAACTCAGCCGGCAGCCGGCAACAAAGGCATTTGATGGTGGTCAACCTGTTCGGAACTGAAGTACACAGATTCCCCAACAAGCAGTTTGAGCGTCGCTCAAGATCACTTCCCGTAACTTGCTTTCGAAAAGGTTCGACGGTGTCCTTTCTCCTCGGGTTACAACAGGGGTCCACCCCGTTCTGCCTGTGTTCACATAGACGTAATCTGGCAAGTGTGCTTGCAGTACAGCTGGAAACATGGCTCGCGGACCATCAAAACAGGAATTTTGCCCAAGTACACAGCGGCAGCATGCTTCAGCAAAGCACCTAGGATTACCCAAACCGAAACGCGGCCGCAAGCGTGGCATGCGGGTCGCACAGTTTATCAGCCTTCAGGTGTTCATCAAGTCAGCTATGTTGAGCTCAGAGTACACAGATTTCTTTGGCCTGGCAGCACCAGCAGCGGGTCAGACAATCTCCCGTACTTGTCTCAAGGCCATGCTCCGGTTTCATACCATGTTTCATGCCACCCCAAAAGCATATCTTGATGAGTGGGAGGCTCCCGTAGCAAGCCTTTGCTTACAGCCCAGTGAGGCCACCAGCATTATCACATGCCATGATGACAGTTTCCTGGACGCATTGAACATCATAGGCTTTTTGGGCAGGACTGAGACCCTTGCACAGAAGATGACATATCCTGACTTTCTCTGGGACCACAAGTGCTACCACGCATACTTCACCGCAACTCTGACAAACCTGAGAGCACAATGGCGTCAGAGACACACTGGTCCCATACCACGCAGGTGCCTCAAGTTTGACAGCACTGAAGTTGGTGATGTAGTGGTTGGTATGGCCAATCCAACCAGTCCTGGGCTACACCAAGCAGGCAATGATGGGTACGTGACGGGTGTTGTACAGGCAAAGACTCGTGTTGGCTTACATGACAATCAGGTCTACATATGCTGCCCATGGAAGATAGGGTATGACATTGGCTGTACTGCTGAACCACCTCAGGATAATCAAGTCCAGCATGGGCCTGAGCTGTGGATGTCACATGACTTGTTTGCTCACCATAATCTAACCTGTTTAGCCAGGCATATCTGGAGTGCCGGCATGATTCAGAGGTCTTGGAAGCGGTACCTGCAGAAATCTTCACAGAAACGGATCTCAACGCGCAACGCTGCAGTTGAGCAGGAGCTCTTCACAATCACTCTACATCCGTCAAGGTTAGCGCAGCATGTTGACATTGACACTGCAAGGCGCATCAGCCCAGGCTAGCAAGTTGTCACTGTAGAACAGGGTACATTGTGCATCCCATTTCAGACCCAGGACATACTGAAGCACCGGAAAAATGTAGGGTTTGGCGTGTTGCAGCGTATGTCAAGAACTCATTGATGCACACAATACAAACTGAAACAAGGAAGCAGCTGCAGATGTTAGCTGGAGATATGTAGCATGTAGCATATGCCGTCAACTTCGTGAGTCCGTCTTTGCTTTGTGTCGTGATCATGCACTTGTCAGCCCTGCTCTGCATGTGACCCAGCTCGCTGCAAAGCTTCAGATTGGCAACTCTGACACCTGCTAGCCATCAGTGGGTGCGTGCAGGTTAGGTGATGGGTAGGCTACTCAATGCTACTCAATTGAGTGTTGCAACAGCATCATGCAGTCTGTCTATTGACTTGTCCAACCAGCACCTGCTAGCATGAGTGCCGGACTATTCATAGTCAAATTTCCTCATTGGAGGGTAGGGCAAGCAAAACAGTGTAGCACAAAATAAATGCAGTATATCTAAGAGCCTTGATTGTCAATACATTTGAAGTAATGCCTATTGGAAGCACCCTTCGTGCCAAAATTGGGCAGAAAACAAACACCTATCATATTGTAGTTTATGACAAAAGTCTATGTAACATGGACCCTCCACAAATACAAACTGTGCTGTACAGGCTGCACAAAAGTTGCCAGTGCCACATGATGAAATGGCTAACTCTGTCGCATTTACCCTGAATGATACACCACAGATGGTAAAGGAAAAGCGAGAAGTCCTGATGCTTTGCTGCTTTAGGCTCTGAGCTACTGCTGCTGCACACACACACACACACACACACACACACACACACACACACACACACACACACACACACACACACACACACACACACACACACACACACACACAGAGGCATGGCAGTGAACCACACACTCAATAGGTCATTTCATGAAATGCTCAGGTATAAGTTGGCTGAGCATTAACAACACTTACTATATGATCATGACAATTTCATCACGCTGAGAGTGAGCAACACAGAGGATCACCACTGCCACCACAGCGCGAGACGCAACAGCCAGGTCTTGCTATTGAAAAAGCTTCAGGTCGGTCAAGTCCATATCCATCACACTTCTGAGTAGGCTAATAAAATATGTCAGAGCCAGTGCCACCAGGACAACAGCAATAAAGTTTCCAACCCACAAGCCATAATCGAAATTTGCCATGGATGGTCGCCAAGATTCTAACAGGCCACAAGGCCCAAAAGATTTAGGCGTGTTGGACTCCAGGGCCCAGCCGTCTTCAGGAAGTGACCTAGGTGATCAAGGCAGCTGCAGGTCTTGTCAGCCAACGGCGGTTTGTCAGCCAACGGCGATCTCACTCGGCAACATCACAGAGGTACAGGGCACGTAGCAAACTCTCAATTGCCTGCCTCATCATGCCTGCACCAACGATCGCCTGCCAGTGTTGCTAGCTGCACTCTAGGCACGTCCTGTACCCTGGTTAGGTCAAACTCCAAATTTGTCTTGCCAAGCTGCTGTTTCGGGGATTCCACCAACATCGTTTTGCTCACCTTGTTGTCATCTCTGATTCATCGCTGCGGCTGCAGACAGTTTCGGCCGGGGTGTGCTGTGCATACAGCCGCAATGGCTCAAAATGAGGAGGTTGTGCCTTCTGGGCAAGCTTTGAAGCAGGTCAGTCCTGCTCTTCGTTTCAGCTGGTCAAGTCTGCACACTCCAAACCAAGCGCCGATCTAAGGTGTCCTAATGTCTCATCTCAGGCTGCCACCTGGCTAGGCATAAGTGATCCAGCAAAGCTGCTAGATGACGACCCAGCAGCTTCTGCCTTCCAGCCAAGGCCTGAAGGCTTAGGACTGGGAGCCAAGTTCCTTGCACACCACAAGGCAAGGAATGCTGACGTGTGCTTTGTGACTTGACCAGCCTTTCACTGCAGCGCATTCCTGCCTGACAATTATAAACTCACTTGGTAGACTTCAACAGGCATTACTTTGTGCAGGCTGCTCATTTGACCATGCCACTGGAAAAGCGTTTTGGAAAGCGCTTGCAGCGGGCATCTGCACAGGGTGACAGTGATGCAGAAATGCCTACACCGAAGAAGGGGCGGCCCACAGGAAGGTATCAAGGTAGTTGTCTCCCAAAAGCCGGGTCCCGGTAGATATGCTGCCTGAGTATGCATCTACATTGTGTGGTGCAAGGTATCTGTGCTTTGAGTGCTGAGATATTGCATGCCACTGTTGGCTGTCTGCTTTCAAACCATTTTTACAGCAGGCAATCCGCACGGATATACTCAAGCATTTGGCCTCTGGCTGCCACCTGCAATTGCAGAGACTGAAGTAAATTCGTTTTAACTTGCACAAGCATTGCAGCTTGGGGATGGCACATGTCAAAGCAGTGTTGTTTTACGACACTCCATGCAATTTGCATATGTAAATTTACACTGTCATGCAGTCCAAGAGAAAAGTCAAGAGCATGGTGACAGCTCAGATGAAGAGGAACCAGGCAGGTCTGGGGCATTCAGCCGCAAGAAGCTCCCTCAAATACCCCAGGGGCAGTTGATCTCGCCAGGCCAGCCTTCCAAGAAGAAAAAGCACATGAAAAGCAGCCAACAACCATCTGGATGACTAACCAAGCTAAATGGCAGTACGTCAATTCACAGAAACAGTAGGATAAGGCCTGGGCTGATGATTGCAAAGGTCCTCCAGTATGGGTCTGCGGCTGCTGATGATGCTGACCTGCCAGCAAAAACGCAGAAAGCAGGCTTTGGCTGGAAATTACAGTGCCAGCTGGCTGGTCTTGTGTGGTCTGAGCTAGCTATTGCAGGGAGGCAGGACAACCAGCTACTGCCGGAAAGAGCTGGAGTTTGGCCTGTGCCAACTTGGATTTTGTGCGCAGCAAAGCTTCTTGGATGGCTAATGAACTCTGGGGAAGAGACTGCTGTCGTCATCAGTGCAATCCCCCTTTTGGTTGCAAGCACAGAAAAGCACTGCGCTTTGTGCAAGTCACAGCCAATGGGAAGAGGCAGTCCTGTGAACCCATATCAGCAAGGTAGCTCTCAGACATCAGCTGTTTTTGTCAAGAGCACTGTAGCTGTGACGTTGCTTTGTCATCAAATTTTGTCAGAGGAAGATCATGCATGCAATCAATACATGCTCCATCTTTGCGTTTGCTCTGGACTTGGCTGCCTTTTGTGGTAAGCTGTCGCTGCAAAGATGCTATTGCAAGGATCTCACATGATGCAAAGTCCACATGCATAATTGCTGCTGCGTCACAACGTCTGCATCGTTATTCGTTGCTGCGCCATGTCACCTGTTTTCATGGACCCCTATAAATGCCTGACTTGTATATATAATGCCTGCAGGTAAGCAGAGGCCTAAATACAGGATTGTGAAGGCATTTTTATCAGGCACAGATGTCCTTCAGCATCCGACAGGTCTATTCCTCCTGAACAAGGGTCATCGTGCTCAACTCTGCATTTTATTCAGTCTGTTTCCAGCCTGTCATCATTGGCAAAGGTTTTCACATATGTTCATGCATGCAAAGAAGTAGGCAGCTGGCTGCTGATATGGAAAATTTCGCACATGTTGGCTGGCTAAAGCATTGTAATCTCTCTCTCCCAAGGGCTTCACCCCGTTGACTTCAGTGCCTGACGAACTTTCGATTCTGTGATGTCTCCTACGATCTGGGCTTTTGTTTGCAGGCTCCGCAAACAGGCTGCAGTGTTTCTTGATGCGTATCAGTCACGAATTGGTCATGTACAGTTGTGTGTTACATGAAATTTACGCCCAAAACGGATGTGATCTGAAAGGTTGCAATAGAGACTGTCTATCATCATGGCTGGCCTCTGACGGACAGGCAAACAATTTGCCTGCTAGTGACAGAAAGCGATGCCAAGTACATTTGTGAGCAGGTTTGGACAGTAAGTGCTCACGCGGAATTACACACAGATTAGGCTCGAAGGTAATCCATATCCTACCTACAGGCACAAATCTGGCTGGGGTATAAAATAGAACTGTCTCGTCAAAGGCAAACAAAACCATATCTGTAGCTGAAGTTGTAGCTGAGGCAGCCAATGTAAAAAGCCTTAGAAAGCTGCCAGTCATGGATCACACACTCACCATTGACATGACAGCTGAAATTTGAAGCCAAAGGTTTGACAATTTGAAACAGGAAACCGAATATACACAACTGCCAAACACAGCGAATACTGTCACAAGGTGGACTTACAGTTTCAGAAGGTGCAGGTCTGACAACAACTCAATCAAAATTCAAAAACACTCGGCGTGCAATGCTTAGTGCGCAACAACTGGCGTTATGTAATGCTTGACCTCTGGAGTAACGTCATTGACAATGTGTTTTGTGCTTTCAGGTTCCCTCGCATAGGTGTCCTTCCATGCCTGCAAAGGGACACCACCAAGCATTTCTGCCATTCTCCTGTACCCATTCCTTCTGTGACCCCAAGCATCCCCAGGCTGCCAGCCCAGTTTGGGGTCTGACATGTGAGAGTAGCGCTCAACCTGAACATAGGCAATCATGGGTACTCTTTGCTGAATGCAAGGGACCAGTACTTTGGCGATTTGCTGCCTGATGTGCCTAAGCAGAGCATGCACGGATTTGGAGAAGGTTTGCAAACATCATCTTGAAGCTGGCACAAGGCAAGGAGCAATGCATGACAGTGTGCCTTGCCTACATATGGCTTTTGAACTCAGTGCAAATGCACAAAAACAGGGTCAAATCAGCCGACCAAGTGCACACGGCTATATAGTTGCTGGACTGTTTATTTGTATTGTGTTGTGATCAAAGCATCAGCATTGTGAGGATGCTACATACTGCATTGTGCAAAGGAGTATATCCCAAGCTGACCTGTTCAAGCCAGTCTGCTAGCTGAACAGTGATGAGGTCTCTGTACTGTTGGTCTGTCAAGGGGATGACATAACTGCCATGCTGCTTCCTTGCCATCACTTGGTGCTTGCCTGAGGGTGCGTCCATTGTCACATCTAGGGAAAGTAAGTCCATGACACAGAAGGTGTGTACCAAAAACTCTGCCTGGTCACCGATGAGTGCTTGGATGTCACGCCGGCGACTGAAGGAGACAGAGTAGTCCTGTGAAGTTGCCTCAGGGGTTTAGGCAATGATTTGGGAGAGGGATAAGGTGCAAAGAGTGGTCACACTCATTCAAGCAACCACGTGCTCTTAGCTGATGTTGAGATATGATAGAGCTGGTGGGGCTATGAAGAGCTAAGCAAACAGGTAAACGTATGCCTACATCGCCCGCGGACAGAGCACGGGACATTGCGAGCACCCGTCATCGAACCGGCATCAACACAGGGGTGCCCAAGCACGGACGTCGCGCAGACCGGCGGTAGAATCACGTTATTGTTACCTGAAAGAGCTCGGTGCCGTACACCGAGTGACATAACCCCGTATTGCATATGTACTCAGGCTCGTTCCAAGACCGCAGGACCCCTTGCACACCCGATAGATGCTCAAGGAAAAGGCAGCCTGGGCAGTAGTGCAAGCGAGTGAGACCACCGATAGAACAACCATAACAGCATAAGCACATCACACTAAACAGGGCTGCGCTCTCCGCTTACCTGTATCGTGTTGGACCTTGCCGCAACCAAGGGTCTCCAGGAATTGCCGAGGACCCACGTTTGGTGGTGGAGGCGACATGTCTGATGTGGATAGCAACTTTGCAACTCCTCTCTGGCTTCTTCAGAACCTGGAAAACTTTTCAAAGTCTACTACGATGCAGGATATTTTTGACCCCTGTGCCATGCACATTTGCTGATGGCGATAAATGCCGAGAATCCCGGCTGACAAAACAGAGTCAGATTTCCGGAATGCTCACGCAAGTTTCGGAGTTTCAGTCCTGATCAGAGTCTCAACACCGTGAGCGAGTGTCGTGAGCATTCCGGGTTTGAGTGATCAGGAACAAGCTGCCACCATGACCGACTGCATGCAGGGTTCCGTAAGCTCCGGCTCAGTAACAGCGTGATGTAGGAGTCACTGTGCGGGAGCTAGCACGCTTACATTCCGCCAGTGCCGTGCGTAAGAGGCCATTGCACACAGTCTAGTAGACAACTGCATCTGTTTTTTAGCTCGATCAACCACTTCAACACACACCGCTCAGATATGACTGTTCAGCAGCCTTTGCCGGTGCAGCACCCTTCAGTGTGGACTGCCTCACAGCAAAATGCCACACCAGAGGACTGGTGTTACGTCTTGTCCCCGACCGACGTAGCCGAGATCGACGCCGCTCTGTTGCACGTGCAACAGAAGGGGCTTGCCTTGACGGTAAGCTTGAACTTTAGATAGCTAGACTGCATCATTGTGGTCTGTTGCTGTGTTGTGCGGAGTCCGTACTGATTTGCTTCCAGTGACGCTGTACAGGATGTCACTCAACAAGACTTCCGACTTCCGACGCTTGGACCCAAGCTCAAGCAATTCACCAAGGAGGTTGTTGATGGACGTGGCTTCCAAATCATGAAGGGTGTACCCGTGCACCGGTACACAGCTGCTGAGAGTACGACTGTATATTGGGGTCTGGGGACCTACTGGGGCAAAATCGTCCCTCAGAACAAGAAAGCACACCTGATTGGCCATGTCAGAGTGAGTGCAATCTAGTGTGCCTGCATTGCAACTTGACACTGTCTGTTTAAGGTTCCAAATTGTTGCACCATTCTACATGCATGCAGACAGCTTTGACTCAAGGCATGTCATACGAAGATCACCGACTTCTGTGCGCAGCTGCATTTGTATCACAGATATTGCAGTGCCCACAAGCTCATATGCAGGCAACACAATTTCACCTGTGAGATGGTATGTCACTTTTCTGTCTGCATGCACTAGGGAGAAATCATATGCAGTGGGCAAGCGCTTCTTGCTTCTCAGAGCCTGTGGTGCAGGACATACACAAGGGAGATGGCCTCAAGAATCCCATCAATAGGGTCTACTCCACCAATGCTGCTGAGCCTTGGCATGTGGATGATGCTGATGTTGTTGGTGAGCTTATCAATCTTATCTTTCACGTTCATGACTTGGGCTGAGTCTCTTGCGCATAGCGAACTGTTGGCCTGATCTAGAGCTGTTGCATGCAATTCACTGCTACCATCTTTGTCCTGTGAAGCTTGCCAAGAAACATCCGGCATGGCACTGCTAGTCCACCAAGACCTTCCCATCATCACCTGTGTTCATCTGAGCAGCGATGTCTTCACATGAGATTTGCTAGCTGAAGTGAAGCGAGGCCGATGCAATGCAGCAGCTCAAACATTGCTTGCCTTCAGGTCTGCTGTGTCTGAACACTGCTAAGGAGGGAGGTCTCACCAGCTGGTCAAGCTCTGGTTCCGTCTACAACCGCCTCCTGGAAAGCCACCCTGACTATGTCAAGGTCTGGATTGTGAATCTACTGCATTTCATTGGTCAGCAACAGCAAAAGCAGATTGCTAGTTGATGAAGGTGTGCATGCATGCAAAGTCTCTGCTTTCATACGCTTGTCTTGTAGCTCAGAAGATTGATCTCTGAATGAGCCGTGGAATTACACAGCCACTGCACTGTTGGATCGCTTGTCTGTGTAACTTCTTCTCCACCCGCATACATTGTCTACCTTTGCAAGATCAGAGTAGTCACGGCATCTTGGCAGCAGAAATGGGATAGGCTGAAACCAGACCGACGACTATATATATAAATATATCCTATAATATATCATACTATAACATGTATGTACATGCTGCTGCAGGTGCTATTAGAGGATTGCTATCTGGACCGCAAGAATGAGATTCCAGCAGGCACGAAACCTTACTTTGTGCTGCCAGTCTTCAACTATCATAAGGTACAATTCTGCATGTTTCTTTCACCTCAAAAGTGAGGCAAAAAGGCAAGAGGCAAGAAAGACAAACTCCCTCCATGTTGGCCGACGTTGTTCCTCCTGATTTGAGCACAGCTTTGAGTTCTCAGTGTTGGCTTGCCGAGTTGTCATGGCATTCCAATCTGACAATGACTCCATAAGCTTTTGTGCTGCGCACTTTGCCTCGCTTGCTGGTGCAAATTCCATTTTGGTGTACCAAAGCTTGACTTTGCAGAGTGCTAGCACTGCTTGTGTCTCTTGCATGGTGTTGACAGAGCTGTCAATTGCCAGCATACACAGCGTCGCTCATGTATTACATTTACAGCGTACATTTATCACATTTACCAAGTGCTAGCTAACACAATCAATCATATGGTGCATATCCCCACCCATGTTGTGTGTACGCTATGCATTGAATCACTGATAGCTTTAGTCATTCTGTGCATCTCACACAACATGGATAGGGCTGCGCACCACATGTTGTGTGTACGCTACGCACTGAATGACTGATTTTAGTCATTTGTGCACCTCACACAACATGGATAGGGCTGCGCACCACATGACCAAGAGTGACAGCTAGGACTTGAAGGATGATGTTGTGAATCTATTGCACCAGTAGCTCTGCTAATACCACGCTAGCCTGACAGGAAACCAAACAGCCATTGCATGACACAAACCTGCATCTACTGCGCAGGGCCACCTGTGCTGTTTCTACGCTGACAACTACTACCAGCTGTGTCAACGCCATGAGGGGGTGCCTCGCCTCACACCAACTCAGCTGGCTGCCTTTGCTGAGTTCAACAGACTGGCAGGACTGGATGAGCTGAGAATGGACATGAAGCTTGAGCCTGGTGACATTCAGCTGCTGCATAATCACTCCATTGTCCACTGCCGCTCAGGCTTCACTGATTATCAGGTGAGCTGTCAAATGCGAAAGAAACATATACACATTACACATACACATACACATACACATACACATACACATACACATACACATACACATACACATACACATACACATACACATACACATACACATACACATACACATACACATACACATACACATACACATACGCATACGCATACACATACACATACATTGTGTACGCCATAAGGCTACAACCAGTGACAGCCAGCAGCCATGTACTTCAGCTCAGACAGCTAAAACATATATATCTGCAAATAGTTTGTTCCTGCATGTGTGCTGAGCCTACATAGTGGTCCAGCTGACAAGGGCATGCACTGCCCATCTGGAGGCATTGACGACCAGGAGTGAATGCAGTGATCATGTCTTCTGCACATTGATCTGCATGTTTATGACACATGCTTCATGTAGGCTTGCTGTGGTCGTATGCCACATTCTCTAGCAACAATATAGTCAGGCTTGCATGACATGCCAAGTTGCACATGCAGCCAGCCAGCACCTGATTTGCCAGATCGCGTATAATGAAACAATCACGGTCTAGTACATAGTTGTAGGCTCATTGTGTTACACTACGCACGGCTGGGTCTGCAGCACACCCTTCATTTGTTCTCAACAGCTTGGCAGGAGTGCAGGAAGAAGAACGCAAGAGGCACTTGTTGCGTATGTGGATCACGCCAGAGCAAGGCTGGCCACTGCCAGAGCAGTTTGCAGACCGATACTGTACTGTTGAGATTGGAAACCGGGGTGGTATTTACTGCCCTGATGAAAGTCCGTATGTCCCACTGGACCCATATCAGTGACACATCAGTCAGTGCGATCACAATACAATTTGAACGATGTGATGTGTGCATGCCTCTTCATGACGCTTTCGAGAGACACAATACTTGATAACTTGAGCATACTCATTTCAGGGTAAGAGCAGGTTGGGACACCATATTGCTGTTTCGGAATCTATAAAAGCTTTGTTTGCTGATTTTTTGTCTCGTTTTTTTATTACCATGCTTTTGCAGTTGAATGAGTCTTTTCAGTGACTTTGTACTCTGAGCTCAGCAATGCGTTTTAGAAACAGGCTAATCCCTTAGCTGCTGCATTTCCAGCCTGACAGCACACTCTGAGATGAATACATGCTGCATGAGCAGCCATGGCAGATCCTTTGACAGTGCACATGATATTTGTCTGTGCGCAGATGTCCAGCCATCTGAGTCGAGATCCAGTCTTACGTTTTGGCTTATAGTCAAGTCAGTGGTCAAAACTGGCATGTTAAAGTTTTGGATTCTGACTGGCAGGAGAGCAGACATAACCCCATTCATAAATCTTGCGATTGATTGGCCTTCAGGTGCACATGCACATTCTGTCATGGTGTCAGAGCATGATACCATGCTCCTGCAGATGGAATTTGACCTGACATTGCCTGAGGGCCACAGGTGCTTTTGCTATGATGGCATTAATAGGATTGTGTTCAGCCAAGAGCACTGCTGCGTAGCCACACTGTGTCAGCGTCGTTGCATGCATCTGTCATAGGAGTACATACTAGCAATGCTGTTACCAGCAGATACTTTCTGAGTTATTTGATTCGCTTGTAAATTTATATATACATACCTCATAGGCATAGACTGTCCTGTGGAATGCATTTGTAACAACATGCAATAATTTAAGTGGACTGGCACATTCTCAACGTTGACTTCCAAGAAGCAAGCCATTTTTTGGTGGCTAGCCATGTCTTTCAGTTAGAGTTATCAGGATCTATGCATTGCTGCAGCAGCTTTGAGTGCGCCATATGCATACCCTGCGTGCTCTGAAATTGTACGGTCTGAAGATGTAGTTGTGACAGCTGAGAGCAAACACCACATGCCTCGATGCAATGCACTGTTACAACTCCTGGGGACAACTCCTGTGAAGATGTAAGGAGTCTACAATGCTATCGAAAGGTAGAAAGAAGAAGAGCTGCTGAATGTCAGGCTTCTCTTCATTTGACAAAGTAGTAGCTGAACCACATGTCACAGAACGCCCACTCTGGCAACGCGCCTTACCCTTAGAAGAGTCCAGCATGTGTTTGTTGCTGTAAATGGTAGGCTTTGCAAACACCACTACAAAGGCAGTCAATACACAAGGCATATACTGCAATATATCGCACAAGAACCAAGTTACCATGTCTTTCCGCTGAACAGATGATGCATGCTCTGTTTTGCTCTTCATGGCCTCATCAAATGTTGTGGGATGCTGCCTCACAAACTTGGCAGTACTAACTTCTACACCTGTGATGACCTATGCCTCTTGCCCATTCCCATTCGTCCTCTTCGTCACCTCGAAAAGGACACCAGCTTTGCTCAAGCGCTGTATCAAGGTTGTCTCTTCAAACAATGCACCTGCTGTGTAAACGCCTCCCTGACCCATGGCTGTCTGACACCTCTCTCTTTCCTGCTGTAGCGTCAGTGCAGTCTGTACCATGATGATAGGGGTTGCAATGTAGCCGGGCTCAGGTCCCTTGACACTCACTTGCACATGTTGATCAGGCTCTGCATTAGGCGTTGATGGTGTACCTGCGCATGCACATGCACATGAAACAAGCTTTTGACTCTATCAGAAAACACATGTCTACCAATGCTGCAAAGAGTGAGTTGTACATGTTTGTGATATGACAAGTATGTTCCTGTTTCCTCCTATGAGCTGGAGAATCTGACGGCGCAAAGCAGCCAGGACTGCTGATGAGCACTCTGCTCGGCCACTGTGTCTTCGTGCTCAGCGCTGCAACCAGAAGGCTAATCCTTGCTCCTGCACTCAGGCTTGACTCTCCAAACAGCAGTCAGCCATGCCTGCGCTGATCTGCTCACGAAGCGTGGCAAAGGCTGGCAAGACTTCTCACCAGACAAGACCACAAACTTCTGAGTGTCATGCCTAGTACTGAAACAGCACATGTTACGTATTGTACTATGATACAGTACATGTCATGCATGCTGTGGTGCATGAATGAGCACAGGGCTTTCTGCTCGGTATGATGGACAGCGTACCTTGTGCATAGCCATGGCCAATGAACCTCATCTCAAACCGCGTCTGAGCCATCTGTTGCTCTGTAGGTCCCTCTCTACTAAACAGCCCATAAGAGAAAACCCTAGGGAATCTCAGCAGCAGCCACCGACCCCAGCTGAATTGGGCTAGGGCTTCTAGCAATTTGCCAAAGAAGGCAAACAGCAGGAAGATGAAGCGGGTTGGGACTGTGAAGTATGCGCTGTAGTGTACAGTTGGCTTGTGCTGTGCCTGTAGCCTAGCTTGTGTACGCCTCACCACTGACGCATCAGAGCCTGCAGCAGACTTGAAGTCAGGGCTGATGCCCATCAAGGTAATGCAATGGGCAGTAGAGCAAAAGTTGTCACTCATTTGACCATCAATTTCCTGCACGTTGGGCTCATTACGGGATTTCCTGTGACTCATGGCTGTAGTTTGCGCACATGATTGCTAACACTGGCCGCAATGTATTAGCTGTAGGATTACAGCAGGGAAGTCTTTTGCCAACAGCCAAGCTCAGATACTGACGCCAGTTGTAACTGCAAATCAAGTCTCGAAACACCAGCAAAGGGAAGTCTCACATCTTCAGCATTTTTGTCTCAAAGGTACCTGGGAATGGCAGTACATGTCCATGACCATAGGAGTCCCATTTGCCAGGGGGGATCCGCCTGGGGCGGGGCCCCACAGGCTTGGGGGGCCTCAGGGCGTTTGGATCTGCTGATATGCTCTTGCGCAGCTGCCTGAAATCCTTTGCACTTCCAAACCCACCGACAGCAGACTCCCATGTGGGAAAATGCCCTGCAAGAAATGCACACAGTAGGGTGTACATGCTATATTATCGCCTCACATTGTAGCAAGTGCTGTAGTGTACTCTTGACAAATGGTGCAAAGAGCAGGCTTTACAGAGAGTGCATTGACTGTGAGCATAATGAGCAGTATGGCAGTTTGCCATGACGCAGATTGACCTGCTAATGACATCGCTGCGCATGATGCCATCAGTGGGAATACGTGACTGATGGCACACACTGCTTCATGCTGCGGGATCATGTCCACTTTGCGTTTTCAACGCAGACAGCTGTAGCTGTGCATGGCCTAGCATGAGCAGCCCAACATGTTGCTTGATTAGTGAGCACGCATCTATTCACCATAACTGCCGGCGATTCCGACTTTGACTTCAAGGAATCGTGTGATTGATGGTGCAACAGCAACTTGAAACAGTGGCATAAAGATAGTCAATTTTGCACCTTTGACACAGGGGCAAGGCATCAAGGCACTGCTTGTGATCAAAAGTGTGACATTACTTTCAGACAGAAGCATCATGTACATGCATGCACTGACTCAAGACATGTGTGTCAAACCACTCAAACACCATGGGACCAGAAATGCTTACCGCACATGCCAGCATCTCCTATTTGGAAAGACAGAAAAGATGTGACTGATGATGGGACAGCAGGCGCCTGAAACTGTTGCATGGTGTACAGGACGCCCAAATCTGCCGGTATGCTGTCAAAGCCGGCTGCTGAAACCACAAAGCAGCCATTTCTCTTGGCTTTATCATGGAACCTATACTCCATCAACTCCATGAACTCTGCAGGCAGTTCTTTCTAAGATATAGATTGGATTATTTTTCCGTTATAGAGTCGCACTGACAATGTAGATTATCTCAATGATAGCCTTGGACTCTGTTATCAGTGCTTTCTTAAATTGTCTTGTGAATTGGTTTGAGTATACAAAATGTTAAACACCAGGAACAGCATGCAATGTTGGTGCAAGCAAAGCTTGTAAATCACACTGTCACAGTGAAAATCTGTGCTTTGATGCTCTGCACATGGCACAACAACAAACAGCTGCTGAAAGTGGTTCAAGTCCATACTGTGTGTGAAGCCTGCAGGTAATTGGACTTCAGCCAAGGCACTCTGCGGTGTACCAACACATGAACATTGATAGTAGGACTAATAACAACAGTAGTGACAAAACTAGTAGCAACACAACAGTTATAAATGGGTG